>ENA-OQCU01000114-OQCU01000114.1-human-gut-metagenome-genome-assembly--contig:-NODE-114-length-42917-cov-5.532297_pt1 | contig 42917 bp, 42 predicted proteins | sample MGYA00242504_ERZ504590 | MGnify/ENA primary metagenome ERZ504590 (study PRJEB26092, sample SAMD00036318) | human gut metagenome | host: Homo sapiens | study: EMG produced TPA metagenomics assembly of... | reverse complement strand
AAGGTCCAAATATCACTCCATAATCGTTTGTAAACGCCACCATATCTCCCACACTCAAGTCGTTTTCCGTATCCATCACCTTGGAAAGGTGGTCGTAAAACTCAATACCTTCAGCTTCACGTTCTGTTTTCCAACGCAAAAAGTCTTCTTTATGACTTCTACCGGTATGTATCGGTGATAATTCAGAAGGAAAAACCTCCGCTTCCGAAGTATCAGATGCAATCAAAATAACGCTATCCTCTTCAATGTTTTCCGGAATAGAAGCCACTTGGTAAACCCCATTAGACAGACCACTATCTGGGTCATGCCAATAAAGAAGATTACCCAACTTGATAAAATCGTATTTTCCCATATTCTTTGATTTATTATTTCCCTTTGCTTGAAGCTCTTTCGGCTTCTTGCCGGGGATTGATTTTTATGCAGGATTAACAGTGGAATAAGGGCGATAAGACAAGTAAACAGTAAATGGAATGGAACGGAATACCCAACCTTCGAATGTAAGAGCAGAAGCAGGCTTGTCCTTTTATACCTTGCAATGAGAAGGGGACTGAAAGTCAATCTTTGATTTGAGGAAGGCTGCCGTAAAATATCCAGGAACCGTTAGCATAGCGGTGCTTGACAATCGTCCGGACACTGTACCTTTGCATATAAAATCTCTTCGGCCAGATTTGCCGATGGTGCGATAAGGGAATACTCAGAATGGAAAAACATAAAAAGGGGTATCATATTATAGGCGAAATATATAACAGAGCTAATATAAGTCCTAAAAAAATATTTTTGCTATCTTTGCCAGCGTATTATATAATATTAAGAACATAACAATGGAAAAAACATTTACACAAATCTGTGAATTGTTCGATCAATTCTCAAAAGATGCCAACCTCCAGATGGAGAAAGGCAACAAAGCTGCCGGAACTCGTGCCCGCAAAGTATCACTTGAACTTGAAAAACTTCTCAAACAGTTCAGAAAAGAGTCACTCGAAGCATCGAAATAATTTTCATTCTGGTTCTGACAGTAGGAAAATGGCGAACTTCACGTGTACCATATCGAAAAAGCCTCTTCGCTTCACAGCGGAGAGGCTTCATTGATTATGACAAAGTTAAACATCAATTATGCGAAATTTCTATTTCGCTTTTGGAAAAACAACTCCACTTTCGTATGTCTGTTGGCTTCCACGGGCGTATAGTCGGCAATTCCACCTTTGCTAACTCTGATAATCCGCTTGGCTGGTATTCCACGTTGTTCCAGTTCTGCGGTAATAAAACCTGCTCTCGATATACTCAAAGAATCATTGATACTTGATGTTCCTGTAGAACTGTCAGCAGCACCAGTTACCCTCACGGATAAACTGTATTTCTTAGCTACACGAGCCAGTTCGTCAAGATTAAGCCTCTGTGAGGTATCCGTCAGATGTGTCGTATTGAGAGCAAAAAAGAAATAGATGGGTGTACCGATGCACTCTCCATCATCGTATGAAAGAACCGTGGAATCCATAGCGAGGGTGTCCTGATGGGCGGACTGCACATTTCGGGAAGCCGTGTAATTATATGATGGCTTTCCATTCTCTGTCTGAAGAATAGTCGTGTCAAGAGGTGACGACCCGTCCCAATAGCTATGCTTCAATCTTGCACGAAGCGAGTTCAAACCGCTATAATTATTTATAGGATATCTGCATCCGGTTATATCGTCGTTGTCAAAGATATGGCTATATGTATCGAGTAGTCCTTCGATTTCCAGAATTTTCTTTAATTCCACGAGTGTTCGCTTATCTTGATTGTGACGTCCCACATAACGCCTGTTCTCCTCCGAAAGGAAGTTGCCATAATCGACAAGCAGTTCGTTCCGATGGATGTATGGTGCCGTATCCACCGCGCGCTTCCAGCCGACCTTACCGAGATGAAAGGTGAATCCGGCAGTCAGCGAAAGCATGTGATCGCCCAGACGGTTTGGATAGCCATATCCGTCGAAATCCTGGAATGTAGTTGTGTTAGAGAGTTCCAGCATAGCACTAACCCGTTTGGAAATACGGTATTGTGTTAGTATGCCGTAAGAAAGCGCAAAGGGATTGTTCCCGTTGGTGGCGTTATGTAGCAGACCGACACCCATAAAGGGTGCAAGCCTCCAACGTACCTGTTCCTGTCGGGCATATCTGCGTCCAAGGAGATTCCACAGGAGATCTGCATGGATATAATGGTAGTCCTGCGTAGATAATTGTGCATCCTTAAACTGCAAGCCACTATAATTTACCCTTGCGCCGACCAAAGGAGTAAACCATTTGCCGACGGCGAGGCTGTACGAAGGTTTCACTCGTCCAAAAAGGTCTTCACAACCGAGAGGTGTACCAAGAAAAACTGTCGCACCTCCGGATATGCTAACAAACCAGTTGCCGGTTCGAGATGCCGGAAGTAGCACCCCGTTGAGATAGACGGGCTGCATCGGTTGAAGCAATTCCGCTACTTCATAATGAATAGTGTGTCGTACAGTGTCCTTCTGTACGGGTTGTACACTTGCTTGTGCCTGCAACGTGCAGAGCAAAGCGAAGATGAAAATAATTTGTTTCGTCATATTCCAATGATTTCATTAGTTATACTTTTAATCTGGTGTAAGGCGTATGCCATTTACCGTTTAGATTTCTTGCCGATAGTCGAGCGCATCATGCGGCTCGCCATCCTCATACAGCGAAGTGCCCATGCTCGATTGTCCTCGTCCTCGTCGCGTCCCCATTTGAGGTCACTCCCTCCGCCTCCACCACCATGTGATTCGGCAAATGTAGTGGCATCATCTACCATTCCGAGAAATAGCATTGTCGCACAGTGCATGATTTCCGTACCCCGCTCGGCGATAGACTGTACCAGTGAACCGTCAAAGAGCTGCCGTTCTGAAACATTCATTTGTGCCGATGCGTTACGATACTCGCTGATTACACTCTCCAGTAGGACGTCTTTAAACAAGCTATCCACTTTGGAGTGTACATCACGGGAATATTGATAGGCCTCCTCTTTGAGTTCTTCGGTACGTTCTTCAATGGCTCCCATATCCTTTTTCAGTTCGATGAGTTGCCGGTCAGCCGTCTGCAACTTTTCCTGCTTGTCTGCCAGTTGTCTGATGATTCCTTGCAGCTCTTTTTCCAACATTTGTATTTGGATTGCCAATTCTGCCGCATTGCCTTTGTTTTCTTTTAAATTGTACTCGGCTGCCGATAACAAGGTTTCTTTTTCAGTTTTCTGCTTTTCAAGATTGCTAACCATTGTCGTAAGCCCTTTGACTCTGCGTTCTGCCAACCGGATGTCTGATTGAAGTTCACCCAATACCTGTTGATGGAGTTTGATATTATCCTCGATTGTTGTACACTCTTCAGACAACATTCGGCGGTATTCCTCAGTCGTTCTGTGCCGTGCACCCGTTTCGGATATGCTTGTTCCTCTTGACATTCCCCACTTTGTATTGACTTCTGCGAAAAAGTCCGTATGAAGTTGTTTCATTCTTGCACTATATTCAAACTTATCCTTACCGGCGAAGATTTCCTTGTACGCAAAGCGACTATCCTTGATTGGCAGAAGCGTACAGTGGATATGCGGGTTCAATTCATCCAGATGTACAATGAATGCAGCGATGTTCTGCTCACCATATCTGCCACAAACGAATGAGTAAACATCCTTGGCCCAGCGTTCAATGTCACGCTTCCGTTCGATGCGGGTATTGTCCGCACCTTTTTCAAAGTCCACCTGTTGCGTACCGAAAGCAAGTTCCTGCATTCGCTGCCGTGAACCGCCGAAGATGATATTTACCACCGTGCGGTATTTTGGTTCGAGCAGCCCCTCATTAGGATCTTTGATTCCACGGTGACTTAATATGTCCGCCATCCGTTTGGGAATGCTACGGCTTGTGTCGATGGGATGTATTTTACCTCCGGGCGCAATCTCGAAGTTCAGCCGTTTACGCGTAGGATCATAATTTCCCTTACTCATAGCGTACTTCTCTGCCTTTTCACTACGGTCACGCAGATGTTCATTACTTTGGGCGGTGGTAATCCCTTTCGACACCTGCACGTCGAGTACCTGTTTTTGATTTGCCATACGTTTTTCATATTGTTTCGGACAATCTACCGTGTCCCAGCTTGCTGCTTGTTCGGACACCCTTCCCACCAACGTCAGGCAGGTGGGGTATTAGGCTCCCCCTTCCCTTTGTTCGTGGCAGGCGGGCAAGCCCGGATGCCTTCTATAACTGGCAGGAGGGCTTCACTGGATACAAAAGTGGATTGTTGCGGTTATACATTCTGTTTTCAACCTCCAATCTGATACGTTGCCTCCTGTGCCTTTGCCGCAAATGCCAGAAAAGGCTTAAAAAGCGTTTTAAGGAACTCCCTGTCATCTTCATCATAATCGGAATTTTCATCCCTATCTACATCAAGAATAAGCCCGGCAATACCTTTCGAAGTTGCAATAAGTCCTGTCCAGTCCCCATACAATTCCAATCGGAAGTAGTCCATAAACTCTGCACTGTCATCGAATCTCGACTTACGCAGTGCCCGTTGTATAGCGGCAAATGTAATGCACTCCAAAGCTACCATACGAATCTTGACAGCTCGTTCATCATCATCCGCTGCCGGATTGATGCGAATGATACTGTCCGGAGATGGGCAGCTATCGCATATGCCAGCTTCATCCATTGCCCGACGAACAAGTTGCTCACACTTGATTCCGATCTCGTCAAGGGACACTTTGCCGATTATCCAATCGGACAATGCCTCACGTAGCTGTTCTGCAAGGTTCAACTTCTTCTGTCCATTGCAAGACCCCGTGGATTGGCTGGTTTGCACAGTCATGGTAATGATGACGCTTTTGGAAAGCCGGATGCGATTCAACAAGCCGAACTCTTCCATTACATCCAAAAAAGAACGGACAGTAGCCCTATGCCAATGCCATTCCGATGAAAGGTCAGAAACAGTCACGTGGCACTGGTTGGGTTGAAGTTCGTAGCCTTTGTTCCTTAAAAAAGGGGAAACAAAACCTGCCAAAGATTTATCCAATAAATCACAGAAGGCTTCTGTCTTTGTTTTTTCGTTCACCGACTTTCTCCTTGAGGTAGTCAAATACTTCTCTGTCTGCCAATATAGGGACAGCTATTTTCTGCTTGGTTTTCATTTTCATTTCATTTTTTAATTATTACTACTGTGCGGATATATCAGTGTTGCCGCTATCCGCATCTTGCGGCAATATCGCGTGATGATGGTCATAATAACTTTCGGCTAATAGTCTGGGGAATTTCATCCAGTTCAGAGATTATGCCTAATGTCCTGAAAATTCGGTCATAACCCGAACAGAGGGATAGAACAGGGCAGCCAAAAGAAGATAGGCGGCAGTTACCGCCGTTGTGTACAAGTGTGGAACAAAACTGATGGTCAAAGCCACCAATGAGAGTATGACAAACATACATGGTCGGTCACATAAACCTCTTAACAAATCTGTCCGCTCTCCTAAATGAATATATAGTGGCACAGATAGCAGTTGAAAGAAAAACACCGAACTCGCCAACATGTCCGCTGATGTAAACATAGTGGAAGAGCAATAGCAGAATCAATACGACCTGTACATATAGTTTACGAGCCTTTACACTGTGTATCATAGCATCGTAGAACCTTACCATAAAAGAACGGTGGCTTTTGTACAATGCTAATGGCAATACGAAAAGCGTTATACAGAAGATAAGTTGTAGTATATTCCAAATCATAAATAATAGGGTTTCTCGCGTATTTGAATGGGGGATATCATCAACTCTAATTGGACAATATTGTGGGTGGCCAATAGGATGATAACTTCGGCGTCCCTCGGTGAAAGGTATATCGCTGCTTTCTTAATACGTTGCTTGAACGTATGCTCCTGCTTACGGTAGGCTGCCAATGCCTTATCCAGTTTATGTTCCGGAATTGTCCATGTCATGCCTTTGGCGTATGAGCCTTTGTCTTTGTAAACCCGCAGTACCAACGTGCGGGAAACAATGTAATTGATATATCCGTTTCTTGACAAAGCATACTCCTTATAGAAATTGTCATCAACAACCTCTATCCATGTCCGGTATTCCCTAATCCAATAAACCATTTGTCGGTATAGTGTGTCCCGCATAACATGACCATTAAAGGAAATCCATCAAGAGATCGTCTTTGTTCTTCTTATACTTGAATGTGCCACTTTTGGAATGAAGATCCAAATCAAGGCACAGCTCGCCGTACATCTGCTCAAGAGAATCATAGATGGTGACAAGAATGCTATTTACCTTACCGTCTGCATCTGTCTTGCAATTCATCTTGAACATCTGTCCAAATGCCGGGTTGGAGTATGCACAGGTGCTATGCCCGAATTTGTCAGCATGCGTGGGGATGTGGTGGTAGAGAGTTATAAGCTCCATATCGTCCTCAAACAGATCCATCACTTCCTCCAAATCGTAAGGGGCGCGTAGCGGGAAGGTCAGTAGGGCGTAGTCACCGTAGAATTGTGCTTCCTCCATTGTCGTCACATCGAGTAGTTGCGGTAGTTGCAGAGGGACAAATGTCATAAAGTCATTGAAAAAATTGTCGTAACATATTCATTTTTTTATATTGTTAGAGCGTCTGTATGAAAACATCCATAAGCATTCCTGGCAGTTCAGTCAGTTGACCACTTTCCGATTGCAGGATTCGGCTCAAGGTTTTGAACGCCACAGGTGTCTGTGCCGCCATCCTGTCAAGTTGTTTCCGTTCTTTATCGGAAAGCAATGTCATAGAGAATCCGTCCAGTGAAGTATAAGGGTGGATAAGCATCCATATATAAGCATGTGCTTGCGAAGAAGTCTTGATTTTTTTGTTCCGAACATCTTCTATACAAATCTGCATATTTTGTACTTTGGCGACGATTGGTGCGCATTGTCAAATAAAGCATAGCCTCCCGATAGGTAATCTCCTTTCTCTCAGCGGCAAAGAATATCTGCGAACAACACTGTTCAGTACCACGTGTGATGTCAGCCATACTCTCACCTTCGAAATCGTGCAAGTGAGAGAGGAACGCACGGAATATAGCATCTTCTTTAGTGATATAAGTAATCAGTTCATTGCGGCTATGTATGCCGTTACGGATAGTTCGAGTCAGTAACATACGGTAAGCCGCAAGGATTTCCTCTTTGTTACCCTTATGAAGCGGAAGATTATCCAGTGAGTTGAAAAACGGGCGGATTTCTCCAGCGGCATGATGCAGTTCCTCATCATTGTTATAAGGTGAGAACTCTCCTTTGAGAGCCAAAAGTTCCTGATAAGTACGCGTCTTTGAGAGGGCTAAGCGTGAGAACTCAGTGCGGATAGAATCATGCAGTCTGATACACTCTTCATGCTGATTGGAATGGGGGTGGCTGAGCGTATCATTCCGGAGATACCTAAAAACAGAGTCTTTTACAGTTTGCCATTGTAGGATATGCTTGGTCAATACTTGAAATGAGGAATCTTTCTGACGTCGTATATTGTATAAGTACTCCCTGTATATTCCGGCAGGATCGTTCGTAGCTTCAGACAATGATTTGCCATTTCTATCGCTGCATGATATCAGGCCCAATATGGCCAATGAAACGATACATCTTCCAGTCAAAAATGATGGAGTCTTGTAGTATGATTTTAAAATTTTCATATTTAACAATTCATATTTAACGATGCAAATCTATATATTATTTTTATTGTAAAAAGCTCTTTTATATCGCATTTAGTATAATTTTTGGTATCATATTAATAATATGATTATCAATGAAAACAAGTGCAAGAAAAAAAGCTAAAAAAAGGATTCAGCGAGATTTTTGCCACGATATGATTTTAGATTAAAATGAAAGTGCTATATTTGCACTTGTTATCAAAACAGTGTATATTAAAATGGCAAAAGTTGGCTATATATTCAAGGAAAATAATGACAGTTTTGATGCTGAGAGAGAATGGATGCAGCGATACGGTTGTGTACAAATCGTAGAGGAAACAGTTGAACATGAAACATTGAGACCTATGTGGAAACAGCTTATGGCGAATCTTCAAAGGGGCGATGAAATAGTCATATCCAAATTCAGCAATGCTGCACGCGGTTTAAGAGAACTGGCCGCGTTCATCGAACTATGCCGTATCAAAATTGTACGTGTCATATCCATTCATGACAGAGTTGATACTCGCGGTGAATTATTCCCCGGTACGACAGCAGCCGATGTGTTGTGGATAATAGGGGCATTTCCGGAAGAAATTGCCGCACTACGAAAATATTCCGCTCATGTCGAGAAGTTACGCCAGAATATCAAAGCCCCGGCTGTGCCGAAGGTATTACCTAAAGCTGAACGGGATAAGACAATCGTGGATATGTATATCAACGGGCATTCTTTCGATGACATTTGGGCTGCAAGCGGTTTTAGCAGCAAAAGTTCTATTTGGCGCATACTCAATAAATATGGCGTAAAACTTGATCGTGGCCAAACCAGCGGTCCGCGTGTCAAACAGAACCCGAAAGAGGACGGAACAAATGAAGGTGGCTCCTGATAGAATTTTCAGATAATCAGGATCGTATATTTGTTTTTCGGTTATTATTTTGTATTTTATTATTGTTAAAACTATAAAAGTAAGACTTATGGGAGATATTATAATTGTATTGCTGGTATTCTGGGTTGTCGGCAAGCTCTTGAAGGGCGTGTTTGGCGGTTTCAGTAAAAGCAGCTTCAAAGATGATAAGTAGGTCAGCCAAGGGATGGGATAAATACGGTCAAAAAAGACTGGTTCAAGAGGCGTGAAATTGTAAGAAGGAAGTGGAATGGAATAAATATAAACGGAGCTTCCGGCAACAGGAATCCAGGATATATCGGTTGAGATATACCCTGAATACATGTCGGATATTGTCTGTCCGGAGATGTTTAGGCTTTCCACCTATACCCCTCATCTGTCAGTTCCAAGTATTCCTCTAATCCCGGTTTTACGAAAAAGACAATTTCAAAGGCTTCGTTACTTCCGTTATCGGGGAATGTCATGTCGGTTTCTCCATTTCGGATAGTCCCTTTGCCCACGTTGGAACCAAGGTCTTCATCCGCATAGGCATATTGAAACTCGACGTCCGGAAATATCTCGGAGAGTGTTTGGATAAGCAGAGGCACACCTTCCCAAGCCGTATCAAACCAAAGCACGTTCGGTTCTTCAAAATTCTGATTAAAGGCATTCCATTTTGTACCCCAGTTGGCAATAGACCATTCATACCAAGTAGGATAACCGTATTTTCCCCAGTTTCTCAGATATGTCATTCCAAGTTGTAATGCTTCTTCCCTGACTTTTTCCTCCTGAATTTCCATCCATTGAATGACTTTCAGGTCATCCTGTGAATTGAACGGTTTACGTTGCTGTGCTATGATATACTGCATACCAAATTCCCCAGAAGTGGACGCTTCTATCAGTAAGTCCTTTGGCATAGGGATAATGTTGTTGAAGTCAATATAGCAAGGCGTACTGTCTTCATCAGTTTTTCCTTTTAAGAAATCCATCACATTTTGTACTGTTTCTCTGTCTGCGTTTATTTCTAAACGGTTTGTTACATAATTAGGCATGATTTTAATGTTTAAAGAATTGGTTAGTATTAACTTTTATTTCCCATATTGTCGGTTCTTTACTGATTGAACCGTTTTGGGATTTATGGATGCGGTAAACGGATGTCGATACAGCTTCATACGGCAACTTTTCTTGCCAAATTACTCTTGCGCAGGAAGGAAGAAATTTTGTAAGAAATACACTTCAAGTAGCAGGATCAAGCGCGATAGCCGACCTTTGCATCTGATAAAACCAAACCGGTGATAGGATGAAGAATAGATGGGAGATAAAATGAAAAATAATTAATATAAAAGAAGAATGCTATTCCTTTTGCAGAAATATAAAAAGGAATAGAATGATATAATTATAAAAGAGGGATTATTATTACCCTCTCAATTATAAGAGGGTATGTTCTCAAACTCCGACCCTTATTTGTAATACTGTAATACCGCAACACCTCCGTTAAAGGTCATTACGGTATTTTTTTTGAATTATTCTTGTGTTACTCCCATAGCATTGCTGTATTCTTTGATTTGCTCCATTGTCAGCCATTCGGGTTTTTCGTTTTCTCGGAAGCTGTCGTGAATTTTCGTCATGTATTCAATTTGTGTCTTTTCAGAACCAGCCCACAAACGACGAGAACTTTTGTTTCCAAAGCCAAGATAATATTCACAGTCGGCTTGCAAACGACCCAATAACATATACCTGAATTTTAAATCGTGCTGTAATACTTCTTCTATTGTCATACTCGTTTTCGTTTTTAATTAAGTTTTTTATTTTTCCCTTTTTTTCAAGTCTTTCGACTTTGCCGGAAGGGTTGTTTTTCTATGTGCGTCCCAAACGACGAAGCAGGAACGCAGTGCAAGGAATCGGAAATGAAATTTTATGAATACCGAAATCTATGATTTAGGAAGATTACGTCAAATTTCATTTCGGATAGCGTAGCGATACTTGGATAGCGTTCGTTCGCCGTAATTTTGCACACGAAAACAAGACCGGGCGAAAGTCTGGATAACGACAGGAAACATCAACATTCATTACATAAGGGCTGTAAAAGAGAAGCAGGCAGTTACGCTGCTATAAAAGGGAAACAAGGAAATTAAAAAAGTGGGCACGGAGCAATCTGTAAAAAAGGGGATGCCACCTGTCTTCGGGCAAAAGAAGATACCATACCGATAGGATTTAACCGATACGGTATCTCTTTGGTAGTCATCAGTACCATACTTTCAGAAAACCATTTAAAAACATTCGATATTCGCCTCTTGGAAAATCTGCGGGGCGTGCTGATAAAGCAAAGGAAGATTCAATACCGCCATTGGATATTCCACAAATCCGCTTCTACGCTTGTAACCTGAATAGGTCGCTAAATTATTTGTCTCCAGAAACTCCATTGCATCCGGATAATGATTCACATCAATAAATGTACGGTCTGGCAAATCGAGTGCATCCATGCTCTCCAAATTGACGGATAGCACGATATACTCTGTTTCATCTTCCACACTTTGCAAAGTAAGTGCTAACCAGCCATTGCCATAAAATTGAGGCATGAGATAAAAGCGTTCTCCACGAAACTCGTATTCTTTCCGCGTTAGGGAGCTGTCCGGCTCTACCAAGCGAAAATCATCCTCTCCAGAAACAAATTCTGTTGATGGGTCGCTGACATCCACATACGTTCCATTTACATTGTGACACAAATACTCTGCATTTTCTGAACGAACAATCACAAATTGAATTTCCATACTTTAAAATTTAGCTATTAAACATCATGTTCTTTTTTCCCTTTTTTCGGAAGCTTTTAGGCTTCTCCGGTCGGATTTGATTTGACGTGCATTCAAGATTGCTTTCAATGGAAAAACAGGCAAGGAATTTGGGCAGAATTTTTACAGTTGCGGTATGAAGCATATGCGACATTTGAGCGATTGAAAATCGGGAAAGCTACTGAAAAATTGTGTTCAAATAGTGCAGCGGTACTTGAATGTTTTCCGTGGCAATACCTTTGCACAGGAAAAAACAAGTCCTGACTGGTAGCAGCCTGAAACGAAATAAATTTCGTTTTATACAAGGGTAAAACGGAGTGATAAAAAAGGGAATGACCACAAAGAGCAGCCGACAAAAGCCGGCTTTCTTTTGTTCCTGTGGGAGGAGCTGGGACATTTAATCCGTTACATCATAATAATAGCTTAGCTCGTCATCTTTCAGATACTCCATTGCATATTGACTGGCTTGTGCCCAAAGGGTATTATACAATGTCGCAATTTCCGGCCTTGTTTCATAATACTGCCATATCTTATGGTTAAGCACTAAAACCAGTTCCGTGAGATACTTGTAGTTCTCTTTCCACTCCTCAAAAGCACGGTTGAAAGTGTCCTGTATCGCCGAAAGACCAAATCGGTCAGCAATGGAAAAATCATTCCAAAAGGTTGTTTGCAATTCATAACCGTTCTCTAACATAAATTCTCTGAATGTCATAATGCCTCAAATTTTAAGATTAATATTTTATTTATTTCCCTTCGATACTTCCTGTACCGAAAGGTTGATTATTTTTCTGCCCACGGGATTGGCGGCCAGAACGGGCAAGGAGGATGCGGAAAATACACTCTTCGATATTTCGGAGAGGAAGATTTTACAGCAGCAAGTGTCAGCGGTCCTTGACAGGACGGACAGCCGGCAATCGAATTTTGCAGGGAAATAACCAGGCTTGCGGGATAGAAATATAGGGGGTAGCTGGATGGGGCTATAAAGGAGGGCCGGAGTCTAAAAAAGGAAACTGGCACAAGCGGCCACCTACAACAGTTGGGCGGGAACATTCATAAATGTGTAAAAAGGAATAGTTTCCCACCACATTTTATGCAGAATATATACGGCATAAAACACAAGTGCCGTAACAGCCTCTTGAGAAAGCGTTACGGCATTTGTTTAAGTACAGGTTACAGGCTATTTTACCTGAACGAGGTTGTCCTGTAGAGTTTTCCAGCCATACACTGCGGCCACATAGGGGTGGAGGGAACGTGTAACTTGGCGAAAACCATTCTCGTCAATTTCATAGTTGTAGATTTTTGCGGCAATCCGTTCTGCGTCGTCACGATTTTCAGCGACACGGTACAAAACATAATTCGTGCCATCATGGTGCGACATACGGCCTCGTATATCGTAGCCGTCACCGTACCACTCTGCATCATACTGTGTAGATTGTAATATCCCGGCAATGTTGTCACCCAAAATTTGATAGCCTTGTTTGCGTCCGTTCCACAATCCTAAATCTCCAAATGCAATAATGACTCCATTGACATCCTTGTTTAGGTTCTGCCGCTCATCCCCCAATTCATTATACACTTCGTCCGACCACTCTTCATCGCTGACCTTGTAGGCATCATCGTCCAGTTCTTCTCGCTTGAAATTTTGATAATACTCTCTTGCTGTTTCATCCAATAGAGCATCACTTGACCAAATTATTTGTTTCATACATTCTAATTTTTTATTTTCCCTTCCCTTCAGAGGCTTTTACCTCGTCCGGTGGGATTTGATTTTACGTGCAAACCACAAGGCGGAAGAAGGGAACAATGCAAGGAGGAAGCGGAATCCGAAGGATTTCATTTGAACGGCATTGACTGCAAATGAAACGCGCCTTGCAGGTTCACGTCCGACTTAACTTCGCACTGTAAAATTAATGGACGGCGGACGTAACCTCACTTTTGGGAAGAAATATGGTTATAAGAGGGACTGGAAAGCTGCTCAGAGGTATGGAATTGAGAGAGTCTTCTTTTTTCTATTGAAAATCGTAATCTGCCTGTTCATCAAGTGGAGCTAAGTATAACAGTATTACCGGGTGAAGATTTCATTTGGAGCTTGGCATCGCAACAGTCACTATAAAAGTATGATGCGTATTAATCCGGTCATGAGCAAAACAAAAGCGACCAAAAGATCGCTTTGTTCATGATAAGGCAAGAATTATTTTTTGCCTTTTTTCACGGGCTTTACCGGCTTTTCAGGAACATCCTCCTTTTCGATAGGAGGATAAAACTTGACAGCCACCATAACAACACGATTGTGCTTCACACCGACCTTGTCGGTCCACTCTTCAGGCTTAAAGTAGCCTTCAATGGTGAGCATCGTACCTTTGGTCAGTTGGTCGAATGACCCAGTATTCTCGTTTTTACGCCAAGCCTCAATATTCATAAAGGCTGAAATGCGGTTGGTTTCCTCGGCATTCCTTTCCTGACGGCTTACGGCCAATGGGAAACGTGCGACACTGCTGTTGGTGAACTCTCGGATTTCAGCGTCTTTACCTAAGAATCCGGTTACTGTGAAATTGTTTTCAATCTTTTTCATGTTGAATTGCTTTTAGAAGTTATTAAATCAATTTTTACACTGCCTAAAAAGTAGATGTCGTTTAAGGGATGCACCAAGGATAGCGCGTCAATACGCTTTATTTTTAGCCACAGGTAAAATCGAAGGCTCGATAAAGGAAGATTGAAGCGGCTACGCCATTGGTCAAGACAACCATGTCGTTCCCGTCGGCATACTATCTTTGCAGAGGAAAAATGATGATTGCTTCGATAAAAAGCGATTATGGAAAATGGGAAACAAGTAAACCGGTAATGATAAGGAAAAAGAGCAAATCCAAATGTCGGCACAAAGGCGAGACATCCGTCCGAAAGTCAGTGAAGAATAGCAAAGCCAAAGCGAGACATGCCTGGCTTGAATTGAGACTGTAACAAACAGAATACCATCCAATCAGAAAAAAGGCCACTGCATAAGGAATGTGTCAGCCAAGAGTGGACAGAAGCGTAGGTAGCCCATCCTTGGAGGATAGTGATATCCGCATCGAAAAAAAATGGAACTGGAAGGAAAAACGGCAGGAAGAACCAGACTTTTCACAAAGTGGTTTCCAATTCGCTTTGTGCGAATGGCTGGTTTCTACAAAAGGGAGTGGCGCAGCCAAAAGAAAAAGTTATAAAAGAAAATGGAAGTAAGGCTGAAATGGGTGATTCCATTCCAGCCAGTCGATGATATTTGTCCAAGGTGTCATTGAAATTCAACCATCATAATACGATGCTCGAATATTTTGGTTTTGTCGCTGGGACGTCGCTGGCAAACCCAAAGGTGTCGTGCACCGTAACCGTATGTGAAATATTCATCAAGTGGAGTTTTTTTCTCCAACTGTCTCATGCTTTCACGCAATTCCGCCTCATTGCCAGAAAAAAGAATCGTGTTAATGATTCGGAAATAAAGTTCAGTTACCTCGTCACAATAGGGGCAAAAGCTGTGTTCAATTGTTACTTTCATGCTTCTTTTGATTTTTATTGTACTTCGATTATATCTTCAATTCGACCATATAGGACAGAACGTAGTGCGGTTTTGTCAATGGCATAATATTCGGCAATATGTCCGTGTTGTTTCACGAAATACCGTTTGAGAACATCGGAGAAGTCAAAACGGTAGCCCATTAAAGCGATACCTCTTTTGAAATGGTAGCACTCTTTCACATTGCGGGTGAGCCAGTTCTTTTCTTCCCGACTCAACTTGTCGCCATTATCAAGACGTTCCCGTAATTTGTAAACCTTGCTATCTTTCAGTTTTTCCAATTCGGGCACATCCCATTGGACGAATTTCATTGCTATCTGTGTCATGGTTTCTATGTTGTAAAATTGTAAAAATTACTTCATCACAGTATTTAATACTCTCTCTTTGCCACAGATGAAACGAACAGTGATTTTGTTGTCGAAATCACCGACAATCGTTCCATCCGTGTGTCTCTTATAGAATAAGCAAAGTGTAGGATAGACCATAATTTTACTTTATCTTCTTCTACTCATTCAGTTACTAATTTGACCTTCCATTCTCCCTGAGAGAATATTCTAAAGCTCACGTACTCGTCTTCAAATTCATAGGTTAGAATCTTGATATAGACTTTATCTTTGTCCTCCAACGATTCTACCAATTTTTGATTTCTTCTTCTGGATACACCCAACGAGAGGAAAATTCTGCATCTACACTATCACCATATCGATTGGTAAATTCGCTGAAAGTGTCATCCAAGAAAGCCTCTATTTTGTCGAGGTCTGTTTTATTTTCCGTTCTTGCGTGGAAATATGTTGGTTGCATAATTTGCCATAAATACCAAGTTTTAAGTTTGTTACTTTCCCTCCTGTAGCATTTCACTTACTTTCGGGCTTGATTGAAATTATGTCGCTTCAACAGGTGGCATGGCTATGTATGCAGGGTTTCACTACAAAATACTACCTCTGCGAAGCGGAGCGTGGAGATTTTGTAGTGAACCTTCAGGTTACAACCTTGCATACAATAAAGACATGGCAAATACCTTTGCGACACAATTCCCATCAGGCAGACCGAAAGTTGATATGCGAGCATGTGGGAGTTTGCTCGGTACGGATGTGTGTAAAAGGTAGCTATGAAGTAAAAGAGTATCGCAGCGAAAAGAGAAAAGAGGCAAGAGCTTATCTTCTCTTTTGGCTGTATGGGTAGAATGGGAAAATCACAAAAAGTAACATGAAAATCCAGTTTGGTTTAGTTTGTTAGCCTTATATATGCTAAACTAAATTAAACTAAATATAGGCAGGCATTTTTGGCTGCCTGTACAAAAAAGATTATCTTTGCTACAAGCAATACAACTTCAAGAGATAATAATTTGTATTCTCTTTATGAGCTGCAAATAATTTGTTAGTTAAAGTTAGGAGCAAATTCTTCGAATGATGAGAGCAGATAAAATTGCTCGGAATGCACTCTGAAAGCAAACAAACGAAAAGAAAGAAACAGAGTGCAAATAGAAAAATGAGAAATCACTTTAATTCCTATTTTTGTTCCTTATTTGTTTCTCCATTAAAATTACCTTTCTTATAACATATTGATTATAAAATATTTAAGTGTATATTTTTAAGATTGTTGAGAATATTACCAAGTAACGGCAGGCAATATTCCGCACGAAAAGGGAAAGCGTTTCTAAAACGTGTCATTTAGGGTCAACAACGAAGTTCTCAAAAAAAATTGGAGACAATAGTGAGGCTTTCTGCTTTCAAGACAAAGGAAGTAGAAATAAGGTGTTGTATGCCTAAGGATATAGAAATACCGAAATAGAGTATGTCGTTCAGAGTCTATTCTATTTTTTACTTGCCAGCTTGTTGTTTTTATAAAAATTGTTTGCCTTTTTAATGAAAATACACCATATTTGCAAAGAAATAGATGCCGTTACTTGGTAAGTAATTACACCGATAACACTTTGGATTATAAAGCACTACTTATCGTTTTATCCCTCCCTATCACATTTTATCACAGAAGAAATCAGCTTGCGGTTGACATCGTCCAGCCGCCCGTACTCGAAGGGTTTCAGATAGGTCTCCGTCACCCGCACGGAGGAGTGCCCCAGTGCTTGGCTGATAAGACCGACGAGCATACCGCGATGGAAGGCAAGCGTGGCCCAGGTATGCCGCGCCGTGTACGAGCTGACTTTGACGCCCGGAAGAAGCCGCCCGGCAAGCAAACACAAACTCCGGTTGAAACGCCGCAGAGCCTGCTGGTATAGGCGATAATCCCCTCCGTACCCACTGCGCCCTCCGGCATCGGTATGCAAGATAGGAAACAAATAGGCAGATGAGGGATTATCGTCCCGATACGCATAAATCAGGCGAAGTGCCTCACGGGGAATACGGAGTGTAATCTGGCGACCGGTCTTATGACGGCAGTATACCAGGCGACCGTCGCGGACATCGCACTTGCGCAGATGGGCCAGGTCGATGAAGGGCATGCCGCGAAGCAGGAACATCAGCAGGAAATAGGCCAGTACACGCTTCTGCGCCACGGTCAGCTCCGCATCCGAGTCCGCATCGTACAGACGCTGCATCTGGCGAGCCGTAAGCGCGCGCTTGGTGCAGGGAACCACCTTGGTATAAACTCCGTCGAAAAGCCGGGGATTGTGGCTGGTGCTGCCAGGGGGAGTCCAGCGATTGTAGACGGCACGAAGCGTGCGTAAGTAGGTGGAAACCGTGTGGAGGCTCAACTGGCGCCCCAAAAGCCATGTCTCGTACTCCTTTAGCCGTCCAGGTGTGAACACCACCGACATCAGAAGCTCTCCCCCATCCGAAAAACGGACAAAGGAATGGAGCGTACAAAGGTAGACGTGCACCGCCGGAAGCTTGCGCTCATCATTCAGTTCCTTGATTACCTGCATCATGTAGAGCGACAGTTCTGCCGAATCCACATCATTCCCGCTCCCACTCTCTTTCTCTTTTAATGTTGAAATCATAAGTGATTGTTTTAAGTCTGCACCCCGACATGGGGCACAAACTCAAAACTAAGGAATATCGATAAGGTTTGCTACAACGGAAGAAAGAAAATTCATTTTCATTCTTTTTACATTAACAATACAAAGCGTGAAAAAATAAACAGGTCTTTTAAACCATGTTATAAGTTGCGGCTTCTATACCCGATAATTTGGAATTCAATGAAAATACCGTACCTTTGCAATGTGTTTTTCATAGTATTAGATTTAAGGTTAACAAAAGATTGGCTGTCTGGGATAGATAGCCTTTTTTTTATGCCCGCACCATTCGATTCATCCAATTAGTATCAATTCACTTTATACAACTTTTTAACCCACCAAAAGTGTTTTTAAACCCCAAAAGTTGTAGATTATAAATACTATGTTTATATTTGCAACATGGAAAAAAGCGCTCGAGAAAATGTAGTATCTACAACTCGTCTGTGAAGTAGGTGGCGGTTGTGATATAGACAGCGTTCATAAGACAAACAAGCAAGCAATCTACAACAATAAAAATATGAAAGTTAGACTTATGACGAAAGTTAGTGCTGCAACCCTCATTTCAGCAATTGCCTGCAGCATATTCACGGGATGTACCGAAAAAGACCTATACAATCCCGAACGTGGAAAAACAGAACTAAAGCCGGAGAGCGAATACTTTGACTTTGCAACAACAGCCCAGGTAGCATTTTTGACGTGAATTATGGAAAAAATCGCAGGAGGCGCATTAATAGAGGTGTTTACAGAAGACCCCATCACCTATCAGACAAACAACCTCTACTCCATCAACGGCGAAGCGGTTTTTAAAATCTTTGCAGATGCAGACGGACGCTTCACCGGCAACGTAGAACTGCCCAAAGCGACAGAAAAGGTATATATCATCTCACAAAGTTGGGGAGCCCCCATGTATGTGGAAGCAGATGTGGAAAATGGCAAAGTGGTGGTAGATATGACCGAAAATAATGCCAACACCCGCTCAACTGCCATGACACGTGCAAAATCCAACCTGACTATCGACCTAAAGGATAGGAAGGAACGGGTATACTCCATCGTTGGATGGGGACAATCTCACGGTGAGATTATTGATAATAATGACATTATAACTACGGGAAATTTCAATGACGGAACTTTAAAGCAGTTACAACACACACTGTGGAAAGGTTATGACAGCAAACCCAGCAATCTGGACAACAGAGCCTTTGGTGAGCGATACAAAGCATGTGAACACCACCATTGCCCAAGCATATATCAACAACCAGGGACAACACGTAACGATTACCGATGCAGAACTGTATCTGACCTTCCTGACCGAACGTGCCGGTTACCTGACTTCCATCGGCTATTATTACTACAAGACCAATGAAATTCCCAACAGCCCTGACAAGGTAGACAAATTCATTATCATTCCCAATGCATCCATTGCAGGAGACGACCCGTATACCGGATGGTCTGGAAGTGGTAACAAATATTCCCGATATGACGCTCCCATACAGAAGAATACAAAAATACAACTTCTGTATCAGGACGAAAACGGTAATGTCTCCACCAAATTCCCGGCAGGATATACCATAGGATATTTCATCATCCCCAATGGATATACCCCCAATAAAGGTATCGACTACTCTATAAATTATATATATTCCAATAAAGAATGGAACAAGATATATGCAGGCCAACAAGCTCGCTTTATCTCCCTCTCCACCAGCAACGGCACGGTAGTCTACGGAGTAGAAGATGGCGATGATACCAGCTACGAAGACATACTGTTCTGTATCGATGCCAACCCCAATGAAGCCATTCAAGACCCGGACCGTCCGGTCATAGACCCGGAAGAGCCTACGGTGACGAGCTCCGAAACAACCTACCGCACGTATGCCTACGAAGACATCTGGCCCAATGGCGGTGACTATGACTTGAACGACGTGATTATCGAACACAAACGGGCCATTTCATTCAACAGCAACAATTATGTGCTGAAGGTGGAAGACACCTTTGTACCCGTACAGCAAAGTGGTGCCGCCACATACTCCAACGCATTTGCCGTGCAATATGTGGCCAGCCAGCGAGGCAGCATAGAACTGCCTGCCGGAGCAGTCGATGAAACAGAGACCTCTTCTGTCATCCTATTCCCCGATGCAAAGTCTGTGCAGGGCAACGAATTTACCGTAACCCGTACATTTGCAGACAACACATTGCCTAAGAAGAATCTGGAGAGCGACTTGAACCCGTTCATCATTGCCCAGTATACAGCCGGAGCCGACAACCGGACAGAAGTGCATCTGCCCAAGAAGAAAGCGACCGGTAAAGCCAACGCAGAGCAAATCGGAGCCGAAGACGATGCCTACTACATCAACAAGGACGGCAAATATCCATTCGCCATCATGCTGCCGGCCACAACCGGCACGGAAGGCCCCATCCGGTTCACTCCGGCAAAGGAAACCGTACGCATCGACCTGGAGTATCCCGATTTCGCCAAATGGGTAGAGTCCAATGGTGCCACCAATAATGACTGGTATCTCTACTACCAGTCGTCCAAAGAGTGAAATCCTACGACATTCCTTAAAGAAGAGCCGCGCAATAGTTGCATTTGCGCGGCTTTTTCATGCATGACCATTACCGTTATGAAATTATTTTTTCTACATTTGCATCCGCTAAAAGGAAACAAAACCGCATCAGGCTGAAAAAAACATGAGGAATACATCACCCGCCGCACCTACCATCCGCTTCCGCCGCTGGAGCAGAAAAGCCTACGCTGCATTTGCCAGCATAGGACGGTGTGTCACCATCGGTTGCCTGCGCAAAAGCGTGGCAGACAGCTCTCTGTCCAAACAGAAGACTGCGGGAACCGCCGGACATGCCGGATGCGGGGAAGAGAGTACCTGGAAAGGAGAAACGGAAGGAAGGGAAACCGACACCGGCATTCCGCTGGGTAGCAGCAGCGTCCTGACAAGTATCCTCACGGAGCCGGGAACGAACCGGCACATTCTTTTTGAAACACAATTCATCCGCCCCTGCGGGAATACGGGCGGACAAGACACATATAGCCTGAAACAAAAGAGAACAAGAGGTACGGATTACCGGAAGCCATGCAGCAGAATGACGAGCTGCACCGCCCCGGCAATCCGTACCTCTGTCTTTATCCATGAACATAACCCAAGAAAGATATGACCCTACAGAAATTAAAGGAACAAGTGCTGCGCGGCAGCCACATCAGTAAGGAAGAAGCCGAATGGCTGGCTGTGCAACCCGACAAGGAAGCGCTATACGAAGCTGCCCACGAGATAACCCGGGCCCGAGCCTCGGAGGAGTTCGACATGTGCTCCATCATTAATGCCAAGTCCGGACGATGCCCGGAAAACTGCAAGTGGTGTGCACAGTCGTCGCACTACAAAACCCAGGCAGACGTGTACGACCTGGTGGACAAAGAAGAATGCCTGCGGCATGCCCTGCATAATGAAGCCCAGGGCGTGGCACGTTTCTCGCTGGTGACCAGTGGACGGAAGCCCTCCTCCAGAAACATGGAGAAACTGTGCGAAGCCGCCCGGCACATGCGCCGGCACTCGTCCATCCAGTTGTGCGCATCACTGGGACTGCTCAACGAAGACGAAATGCGGGCACTGCACGACGCAGGCATCACCCGCTATCACTGCAACCTGGAGACAGCCCCCTCCTACTTTCCCCAACTGTGCAGCACGCACACGCAGGAAGAGAAGCTGCGCACCCTGCAAGCCGCCCGCAACGTAGGCATGGACATCTGCAGCGGCGGCATCATCGGCATGGGCGAGAGCATGGAGCAACGCATCGAATTCGCCTTCACACTGCGCGAGCTGGAAGTACAGTCCATCCCCATCAACCTCCTGAGCCCATCCCCGGCACACCGCTGGAACGGCAGGCACCACTCAGCGAGGAGGAAATACTGACCACCATCGCCCTCTTCCGCTTCATCAACCCGACAGCTTTCCTCCGCTTTGCCGGAGGACGCTCGCAACTGAGCAAGGAGGCCGTGAGCAAGCGCTGCACATCGGCATCAACTCCGCCATCGTGGGCGACCTGCTGACAACGCTCGGCTCGAAAGTGTCGGAAGACAAGGTACTGATAGAAGATGCCGGATACCGGTTCTGCGGCTCGCAGTTCGACAGAGAGCACCTATGGCACCCCTATACCTCCACAACCAACCCGCTACCGGTGTACAAGGTGAAGCATGCCGAAGGCGCCACCATCACCCTGGAAAGCGGAGAAACACTCGTAGAGGGAATGTCGTCGTGGTGGTGCGCCGTCCACGGGTACAACCACCCTACACTGAACCGGGCGGCAGAGGAACAGCTGGGCAAGATGTCGCATGTGATGTTCGGAGGGCTGACACACGACCCTGCCATTGAACTGGGCCAGTTGCTGCTACCGCTTGTCCCGCCGTCCATGCAGAAGATATTCTATGCCGACTCGGGCTCGGTGGCAGTAGAGGTGGCCTTGAAAATGGCCGTGCAGTACTGGTATGGCAAGGGAAAGGCGAAGAAGAACAATTTTGTGACTATCCGTTCGGGCTATCACGGGGATACATGGAATGCCATGTCTGTCTGCGACCCGGTGACGGGCATGCATTCGCTGTTCGGGGCATCATTGCCGATGCGCTATTTCGTGCCGCAGCCGCGCTCGCGCTTCCACGGCGAATGGGATGAACGGGATACGGTGGAACTGCGGAAACTGGTAGAGGAGCATCACGAGGAACTGGCAGCGCTTATCCTCGAACCTGTGGTGCAGGGCGCTGGCGGCATGTGGTTCTACCACCCCCAGTACCTGCGCGAAGCGGCACAGATATGCAAGGAACATGGCCTGCTGCTGATATTCGATGAGATAGCCACGGGCTTCGGACGGACGGGAAAACTCTTTGCCTGGGAGCATGCGGGTGTAGAACCGGACATCATGTGCATAGGAAAGGCCATAACGGGCGGATACATGACGCTGTCCGCCGTACTGACGACGAATGAAGTGGCGGATACCATCTCCAACCATACGCCGGAGGTGTTTATGCACGGACCCACCTTTATGGGAAACCCACTGGCATGCGCCGTAGCGTGCGCTTCGGTGAAGCTGCTGACCTCGCCCGAATACGACTGGCAAGGCAAGGTGACTCGCATCAGCCGGCAACTGCAAGAAGAGCTTGAACCGGCACGCCGATTACCGCAAGTGACGGATGTACGTGTGCTGGGAGCCATCGGGGTGATTGAGACAAAAGAACCCGTAGACATGGCGTGGATGCAAAAACGCTTCGTTGAGGAGGGAATCTGGGTACGCCCGTTCGGAAGATTGGTATACCTGATGCCTCCGTTCATTATAGAGCCGGAACAGCTGAGGAAGCTGACGGGGGGATTGATGAAAATTATAAGAATGTGCTAATATGCTAATGTGCCAATTGGCTGCGCAATGTTTACGCTGCGCTATCACGCCGCAGGTCATTGGCATATTAGCACATTGGCACATTAGCACATTAAAACCACATTGGCACATTTTAAAAGAATTATGAATGCAATAGAATATATGCAGCAAGAGCTGCAAACATTGAAAGAACACAGCAACCTGCGCCGCCTGCCGCAACTGACACACGAGGGACGCACGGTTATAGCCGATGGCCGGCATATGCTGAACCTTTCGTCCAACGACTACCTGGGCCTGGCTGCCGACCGCCAGCTAAAGGAAGAATTCCTGCAGACACTGACACCGGACACCTTCCTGCCGACTTCCTCCTCCTCCCGCCTGCTGACGGGGAACTTCGGGATTTACGAAGAACTGGAGACGGAACTCGCCACACTTTTCGGCACAGAGACAGCACTGGTGCTCAATAGCGGCTATCATGCCAATATGGGGATTCTGCCCGCCGTGAGCGATGCACAAACCCTAATACTGGCAGACAAGCTGGTGCATGCCAGCATCATCGACGGCATCCGCCTATCCACCGCACGCTGCATCCGCTTCCGCCACAACGACCTGGTGCAACTGGAACGCCTGCTGGAACAACACCATGCAACATTCCGGCAATTGATTATCGTCACAGAAAGCATCTTCAGCATGGACGGTGACCAAGCCGACCTCACGGCATTGGTGCATTTGAAAAAAAGATACTCCAACGTACTGCTCTATGTGGACGAAGCCCATGCATTCGGCGTAAGGGGACTGCGCGGCCTGGGCTGCGCCGAAGAAACCGGATGTATCCGGGATATAGATTTCCTCGTGGGCACCTTCGGCAAGGCGGCTGCGTCTGCCGGTGCATACATCGCCTGCTGCCGGACGATACGCGAGTATCTCGTCAACCGGATGCGAACCCTTATCTTCACCACGGCATTGCCTCCGACAAGTATTGCCTGGACACTGTTTATCGTACGGAAACTTGCCGGAATGCAGGACCACCGCGAGCATCTGGCAAGAATCAGTCGGACACTGCGCGAAGCATTACAAGCCAAGGGGTACGGATGCCCCAGCGCAAGCCATATCGTCCCCTTGATTATCGGCCCCAGTGCCGACACCGTGCTGTGCGCAGAGCTGCTGCAGAGGCATGGCTTTTATGCACTGCCGGTACGCCCGCCCACGGTGCCCGAAGGGACATCACGCATCCGCTTCTCGCTGACGGCAGACATACGGGAAGATGAGATTGGAGAACTTATACCCCTTATTCCCCTAAAGGAAGAGAGGAATACTAACGCTATACGATTCTAAAAACAGATGAAACAAAGTTACATTATACACGAGCATCATCCCCGGCTATTGCTGTTCTTTGCCGGCTGGGGAGCCGATGAGACGCCTTTCAAAATGTATCGTCCGGTAGCCAGCGACTTCATGGTGTGCTATGACTACCGCACACTGGATTTTGACGCCTCCGGACTGGAAGAATACCGCGAAATCAACCTCATCGGCTGGTCTATGGGGTATGGGCGGCTTCGCAGACCGTGCCACAGCTCTCATCGCCAGGTACGTCCGGCGAAGGTATCCATATGGCAAACAGCATCGCCATCAACGGAACGCCCTACCCCATAGACCAGCATATGGGCATTCCACCCGCCATCTACCACGGGACATTGGACGGACTGACCGGGGCTTCACTGCACAAATTCCTCCGCCGCATGTGCGCCAACGGAGCAGCCTTCAAAGCTTTCCTGGAAATCACCCCCCGCCGTCCGCTGGAAGAGTTGAGAGATGAGTTGACGGAGATTGAGAAGATGTACCACACACTGCCTGCTGCCACCTTCCATTGGCAGCAGGCAGTAACGGGAGGCAACGACCGCATCATTCCACCAGCCAACCAGCTGCAAGCCTGGGAAATACTCGGCACCCCCGTACTGCAAACGGAGGATGCCCACTACCAGGAAGAGTTATTCAGACATTACCTGCAAGACCTATGGACAAGCCACTGAACCCGATGGACAAACAACTGATAGCCGCCCGCTTTGCCAAAGCCCGGAATACCTATACCCGGGAGGCCCGCGTGCAGCAACAAGTCGCCGAGAAGATGATGCAGCTCATAAAGGAACCATACACACGTTTCCGCCGTGTCGTAGAGTTTGGCTGCGGAACGGGAAGCTACTCACGTATCCTCCTCCACACCTTGCAACCGGAAGCTCTGCTGCTGAACGACTTGTGCCGGGAAATGGAGGAGTGCGTCAAGGAACTTTGCGACGGCACTACCGTGCAGTTCGTCCCCGGTGATGCCGAAGCCATCGACTTCCCCGGAGAAACCGACCTGATAACCTCGTGCTCCACCCTGCAATGGTTCAACGACCCAGGTGCTTTCTTCACCCGCTGCCACCAAGCACTGGTGGCAGACGGCCTGCTTGCCTTCAGCACCTTCGGCGCCACAAACATGCACGAAATACGCCAACTGACTGGGCACGGGCTGGACTATCTCTCCGTTGAGGAGCTGCAAGCCCTGCTGTCTCCCGGTTTCGATATTCTTCATGCCGAAGAAGAGGTGATATCCTTGCCCTTCCCCACTCCCCAGGCAGTGCTGAAGCATCTGAAGCAAACCGGAGTGACGGGAACGGAAAAAAGGATATGGACGCGCAGCCGCCTGCAATCCTTCTGCAAAGAATACACAACCCGGTTCAGTGATGCCGCAGGCAACGTAAACCTGACCTATCACCCCATTTATATCATCGCACGAAAAAAAACAAAATAATGGAAACAAAAAACATCTACTTCATCAGCGGCATTGATACAGATGCCGGAAAAAGCTATTGCACCGCCTGGTACGCCCGTGAGCTTATGCAACGCGGCCTGCGCGTCATCACCCAAAAATTCATCCAGACCGGCAACACCGGTCATTCCGAGGACATCGACCTGCACCGCCGCCTCACCGGAACCGGCTACCTGCCGGAAGACAAAGAGGGGCTGACCATGCCCGAGATATTCTCCTATCCCTGCTCTCCCCACCTCGCCGCCCGCATAGACAAGCGCCCGATAGACTTCGAAAAAATAGAGCGTGCCACCAGGGAACTTTCCCATCGCTATGATACCGTGCTCGTAGAAGGCGCCGGCGGTCTGATGGTTCCCCTTACCGAAGATTTCCTGACGATAGACTACATTGCGGAGAAGCAGTACCCGCTTATCTTTGTCACCTCCGGAAAGCTGGGCAGCATCAACCACACCTTGCTGAGCTTCGAAGCCATCAAGAACCGGGGCATCGCGCTCGATACGGTACTCTACAACCTCTATCCCACGGTAGAGGACAAGACTATCCAGGAAGACACGATGAAATACATCAAGCAGTATTTGTCCAAGCACTTTCCCGGAACAAAGTTTGAGGTAGTGCCGGAAATTGTGTAAATTTGCAGCACATAAACGTCCTACTGCACATGGAAGCATTTACATTAGATTCAACTGAAATTATCGTACTCGCTACGGCGGGTGGTCTGTTCCTTATTCAAATTATCTACTACCTCTGTCTCTACAACCGTATTCATGCGCGCAGCCGTGCCGTGAAGCAGGGAGACACGCACTTCACCCAGGAACTGCCCCCCATATCCGTCATCATCTGCGCCCGCGAGGAATCCGAGAATCTGCGCCGCAACCTGGGCGCCGTGCTGGAGCAGGACTATCCCCAATTTGAAGTCATCGTCATTAACGACGGCAACACCGATGAGAGCGAGGATTACCTGACCATCCTCGAGGAGAAATATCCCCATCTCTACCACAGCTTCGTGCCCGATTCCTCCCGCTACATCAGCCGCAAGAAGCTGGCCGTGACGCTTGGAATCAAGGCCAGCAAATATGAATGGCTGGTGTTCACCAATGCCAACTGCATGCCCCAAAGCAACCAATGGCTGCGACTGATGGCACGCAACTTCACATCACGTACCCAAGTGGTGCTGGGATACAGCGGCTACGAACGCGGCAAAGGCTGGCTGCACAAACGGGCGGCATTCGACAATCTGTTCACTTCCATGCGCTATCTGGGATTTGCCCTGGCAGGCAGCCCCTACATGGGCATCGGGCGTAACCTGGCCTACCGGAAGGAACTCTTCTACCAACAGAAAGGATTCTCCGCACACCTCAACCTGCAACGGGGAGACGACGATTTGTTCATCAACCACGTGGCTACCCCGGAGAACACGCGGGTAGAAACGGATGCCAATGCCATTGTGCGCATGCAGCCGCTTCTGCGTGCCAAGGACTGGAAAGAAGAGAAAATAGGCTACGCCTCCACAGCACGGCTGTATCATGGAATGCAACGCTGGCTGGCCGGTTTTGAGACCTTGACCCGCCTGGCATTCCACGCATCCTGGATAGCCGCGATGGTCATCGGCATTCTGCACTTCCACTGGCTGGCAGCAGGCGTCGCTTTCCTTTTGTTCCTGCTCCGTTTCACCATGCAGGCCGTCATCGTGAACAAGACCGCCCGCGACCTGGAAGAACAGCGCAGATATTACTTCACACTACCGGCTTTCGACCTATTGCAGCCGATACAGTCTTTGCGTTGGAAATGGTACTGTCTGTTCCGCAAGAAAAGCGGTTTTCTGAGAAAGTGATTCTCTTATTCGTAACGGATGGAAGTTGCCGGATGGATGCGTGTAATCAGGAATGATGGGCCCAGCAACATCAGGACCGAAGCCAGCAATGTGCCGGCATTCAGCAGCAGGAACAGCCAGATATTGAAAGATACCGGAACAGTAGCCATGTAATAGGTTTCAGGGTCGAGCTTGAACAAGCCGGACCAGCGCTGCACGAAATAGAACGCAAGGCCGATTATGTTCCCCCAAAGCATGCCTTTCCCAATGAGGAAGACCGAAAACCAAAGGAAGACTTTACGGATGGTAAAGTTATTGGCTCCCAAAGACTTCAGCACGCCTATCATGGAGGTACGCTCTATGATGATAATCAGCAGGCCGGATACCATGGTGAACCCCGCCACTCCAATCATCAGAATGAGAATGACCCAGATGTTGACATCCAAGATGCCCAGCCAGGCAAAGATTTGGGGATTGAGCTGCTCTACATTGCGGACGCAATACTCAGCACCATAGCGGTCGGGATTCTCGTCCGTATCGACAGCTATCTCATAGGTGGTTTCTTCCAGCTTGTCATAATCGCGTATTTCCAGCTCCACACCGCTCACCTGGTCCGGCTCCCAGTTGTTCAGGCGATTCACCAAATAGAGGTCGGTAAGCAGGAATAGGTTGTCGTATTCGGAGAAGTTGGTTTGGTAGATACCTACAATCTTCAGGCGGCGAGCACGCACATCGTCCTGGATGAAGTAGGTGTCTATCTTGTCACCGAGTTTCAATTGCAGCTTGTTGGCAAGAGACTTTGAGATGACTACGCGGTTGGACGAAGCGGAATCGCTGAATTGCGGAAACTCCCCCTCCAGCAGATGGCGGTGGAAAAAGGTGCTGTCATACTCCTGCCCCACACCTTTCAGCACCATTCCCTGAAAGGCATCGACGGTCTTTATCATCCCCGGCTTGGTGGAGTAGCGTTGTACATGCTTCACTTCGGGATAATCGGAAAGCGCAGCCATCATGCTGTCGCCCACCACCACTGGGCGCGTCTCATAAGAGCGTGCAGCATCCAGGTTGCCTATCTGGATATGGGCACCGAAAACCCTTACGATTTTTTACTCCCTTACCTCGCATCTTGAAGCCGACAATGACGGACACGGCAATGAATCATCACCGCCAGTCGAGGGCAATGCCCACCATGGCGATAAGGACAGCCGGACGGGAAACTTGCTTGCCCGGCTCCGAGATTGCGATAAAATGCGCAACGCTATAAAGCGAGATAAGTTCATGGGCTATTATTTTTTAGGCGCAGATTACACGGAAGATTTGAAACAAACGTCTTTATCTTAAGTTTTCCGTGTAATCCGCGTAATCCGCGCCTAATGAATTATTTCATTTTATTCGGTTCGTCCTGGATAGGCTTCCAATGCTTTTTGCAGAACAAACAAGGCGCGGTTCAAGTCGTCTTTCTTCAGTACGTATGCGATACGCACTTCGTTGCGACCGGAACCCGGCGTAGTATAGAATCCGGACGCAGGCGCCATGAATACCGTCTGTCCCTCGTATTCGAACTCCGACAGACACCAGGCACAGAACTTGTCCGAATCATCTACTGGAAGCTTTGCCACCGTATAGAATGCTCCCATCGGGATGGGCGAATATACGCCCGGTATACGGTTCAATCCGTCAATCAGGCATTTACGGCGTTCTACATATTCATCGTATGTGTCGCGCAGATAATCCTCACCGGCATCCAGCGATGCTTCTGCGGCAATCTGGCCAATCAACGGAGGACTGAGACGTGCCTGGCAGAACTTCATGACAGCATCCCGGATTTCCTTGTTCTTCGTTATCAGGGCACCGATGCGGATGCCGCACTCCGAATAGCGCTTGGACACGGAATCAATCAGCACCACATTGTTCTCAATGCCCTCCAGATGGCAGGCAGAGATATAGGGAGAACCCGTATAAATAAATTCACGGTACACCTCGTCCGAGAAGAGGAACAAATCGTACTTCTTCACAAGGTCGCGAATCTGGTTCATTTCACGGCGTGTATAGAGGTAACCCGTAGGATTGTTGGGATTGCAAATCAAAATAGCACGCGTGCGCTCGTTAATCAACTCCTCGAACTTCTCTACCTTGGGCAACGAGAAACCCTCTTCGATGGTCGTGGCAATGGTGCGTATCTTGGCTCCGGCAGAGATGGCAAACGCCATATAATTGGCATAGGCCGGCTCGGGAACAATGATTTCATCCCCCGGATTGAGGCAAGCCAGGAAAGAGAACAACACCGCCTCCGAGCCACCGGAAGTGATGATGATGTCGTCTGCAGTCAGATTGATATTGTACTTCGCATAGTAACCCACCAACTTCTCGCGGTAACTGCGATACCCCGCACTGGGACTGTATTCCAGAACTTTCCGGTCGATGTTCCGTATCGCTTCAATCGCGACTTCCGGAGTAGGCAGGTCGGGTTGTCCGATGTTCAGGTGGAATACATGTATGCCCCTCTGCTTGGCAGCATCTGCCAAAGGAGCCAGTTTTCTGATAGGAGATGCGGGCATCTCCATTCCGCGAATAGATATTGTTGGCATGAGGTTTATTTACTATTTGACGATTTATGATTTACTATTTAATAGAGTATTTATAGGTGATATTGCTATCACTTTATCATTAAAGTTGCAAATGTAGCGAATTATTTGAAACCAAAAGGAAGGCAAGACCATAAAAACTTTAAAAAACTTATCTATCGTAAAAACTCTATGATATGTAAACAGAAACTTGTATCTTTGAAAAAGCAAACGAGCCAAGTAGAATCAATTGTAAATAGTAAATAGTCAAATAGTAAATAACACCATGGTCATCAACCTTATAACTTTTGCTTCCATACTGCATAAACAAGCATCAGTCCGTAGCTCCCACGAAGTGATATTGACTGAATTGGAAAAATACTTTACCGTCAACTTCATTGATTACAAAGACATAGACAAGTTATCACCCGATGACTTCAGTATTATATTCATTGCCACCGGAGGTGTGGAACGGCTGGTAATCCAGCATTTCGAATCCCTTCCCCGCCCCGCCATCCTCTTGGCAGACGGCATGCAGAACTCACTGGCCGCCGCTCTCGAAATATCTTCCTGGCTGCGCGGCCGGGGAATGAAAAGCGAGATTCTTCACGGAGAGCTCCCCGAGACCATCAAGCGTATTTTTGTCCTGCACAGCAATTTCGTGGCACAACGCAGCCTTTTCGGCATGCGCATCGGCGTAATGGGCACTCCGTCCAGCTGGCTCGTTGCCAGCAATGTGGATTATCTGCTTGCCAAACGCCGCTGGGGTATCGAGTACACAGACGTCTCATTGGACCGCATTTATGAATACTACGGACAGATAACGGACGACGAGGTGGGCGAAGCATGCGCCGGACTGGCAGGAAAAGCGCTTGCCTGCCGAGAGGCAAGCCCCGAAGACATGATAAAAGCCATGCGGCTGTATCGAGCCATCAAGAGGATTGTAGAGGAAGAGCGACTGAGCGCCATTACCCTCAGCTGCTTCCGCCTGATAGACCAAACGGGAACCACCGGCTGCCTTGCCCTTGCCTTGCTGAACGACGAAGGAATCATTGCCGGATGTGAAGGCGATTTGCAATCCGTCTTCACCATGCTGGCCGTAAAAGTGCTGACGGGGAAAAACTCCTTCATGGCCAATCCTTCCATGATAAATGCCCGTACCAATGAAATCATATTGGCACACTGCACCATCGGCATCGCACAAACGGAGCAGTTCATCATACGCAACCATTTTGAGACGGAAAGCGGCATCGGTATTCAGGGAATCCTGCCGACGGGAGATGTAACCATCGTAAAATGCGGAAGCGAAAGCCTGGACGAATATTACCTGAGCACCGGCACGCTTGTTGAGAATACAAACTACATCAATATGTGCCGCACCCAAGTGCGGATAAAAATGAACTCCCCTGCCGATTATTTCCTCAAGACACCGCTGGGCAACCACCACATCATGCTGTATGGCAATTACGAGGATATATTGGAAGAGTTCCTGCAAGCCAATGCCTGCAAACGGATTGAATGATTACTCGTTCGCATCCGGTATCACCACCTCGAAACGCGTTCCTTTTCCCAACTCTGAGGAGACCGAGATAGAACCATGCAGGCGGTCTACGATGGTCTGGCAAATGCTCAGCCCCAAACGGCGCCCTGCGTAAAGCTGTCTTCTTTGTAAAAGCGTTCGAAGATATGTTTCTGGGCGTCTTCAGAGATACCGCTTCCCGTGTCTTCGACAAAGATGGTGGTATATCCTTCCCGGTTCGTGACATAGCCGAAGGTGATGCTGCCCGTTACCGTGAATTTCTTGGCATTGTTTATCAGGTTGTTCACGACCTGCTTCAAGCGGACGGAATCGGTGATGACCAATTTGTCTTCCCCTTCCGGAATCTCTATACGCAGCTCTACATCCCGAGGCATACTCAGACGCTGGGATTCATGGACCTCCTGCATGATAAACGCCAGGTTGAATGCTCCGAACTTAAAGTCCATCGTGCCCGATTCTATGCGCGAGAGGTCCAGAATATCGTTTATCAACGCCAGCAGCAATGTACAGTTGATGTTGATTGTTTCGACGAACTGCTTTACCTCTTCCGGAGAAAAAGCGTCCAAATCCTTCAACAAATCCGAGAAGCCGACAATGGCATTCAAAGGGGTGCGTATCTCATGGCTCATATTGGCAAGAAACGCAGATTTGAGCTTGTCGGCCTGCAAGGCACGGTCACGTGCGGCAATCAAGGCCTCTTCCGTATCCTTGTAACGCTGGATGCTCTGGCATACTCCCAATACCATGTATGGGGTATCAACCGTCAGTCCGTCATAAGCGGTACTGCGGAACTCCCACCATTCATAGCTCCCATCCGCACTCTTCAACCGGAAACTCATCCGTGAATTGATTTCATTGCCCAACAGAATGGCATCAAAATTCCTGCGCGTATGCAGCAAGTCTTCCGGATGTATAAGGGTGTCCATCTCATCACGTGCCAGCAAGTCCGTATCATCGGTATACCCGAAACGGCGCAGCAATCCACCCGGGAAATGGAAACGGTTCATATGCATGTTGTACTGCCACGGATAAATGGAGCTTTCCTCCACCGCCATATTGAAGAAGCGTCTCTGCATCTCTTCTTCGGAGATATTGCGGCATACAATCGCCATTCCCGTCATCTTTTCATTGGCAAAGATAGGTACTACCTCGCCGGAAACGGGGAAATACGTTCCCTGATGGTTTTCCTGCATGAAGGCTTTCTCCGGAATAGAAATAGGTCTCTTTCCGGTACGTACTTTCTTCAACAAGTCCTGCAAGATGTTTTCTCCATTCATGTAAATCCTGAAAATGGAGCCGGCCATCTGCCCTTCATAGAAACGGGACGTATAGGTTTCGGAAGAAAGTCCCAACATCTGTAACAACGGACGGTTGACAAAATGGATGCGCAGGTCGGTATCATACGTAATCAAGCCGTCGCGAATGGAACAGAAGATATTGTCGAACTCGTCGCGCTGCTCCACCAGGCGGTGCTGTATCAACAAGCGGGTCTGGGCATGTATGCGCTTACGCGACTCCCTGCGGTTGGCACGGAAAAGCCAGGCAACCAGCAGCACCAATGCCCCGACAATCAGCGAATAGAACAGAATGAACCAGACACGGTAACGCTCCATCAACGGTATATTCAAAATGATGCCCTTGCTCTCCGCACGGTTCGTGTCCACACGGAAAAACTGCAACTGTTTGTAATCGAACAGCAACTTGCCCCCAAAGTCCTTTACTTCCAATGAGGCGGGTGACTTGCCCTTCAAAATACTTGCAGCCTGCCGGCCGGCAGCAAAAGCATCCTCTCCGGGAACGGCATCATACACACACAGAACACCGTTCGTCATAGCCAGGTTCTGGCTGGTAAACACGGGGGCCTTCAACTTCAAGGAAAGAAAGGGAATCCATTTGGGAGCAATGACAATATGCTTGTAGGCATTGTAGTCATAGCAAATGGAAGTGATGATAGAGTTCAAGGACTTGGCCTGCACATTCAGCACTTTCAACTCATGCTCCGGATAGTTGCTCTTTATGCGTTCCCAGGATTCCTCCACAGCCTTAACCCCTTTAAGGCTCAGGAAACTGCTGTCGGACAGACAGACCAACTCCCTGCGGGAAGGAAACATGCGGACAGCCGCATCCAGCAAGACATCGAAATCCGTTTTCGAAACATAGCCGGAGACGTTGGGCATTCTTTCAAAGACTCTCTCATCCGGGTATTTGATACCCGAAACCACTACCGGTATCTGATAAGGCAGGGAATCACCGCAATGGGTCAATGTGAAGAAAGCCTCATCGCTGGAGGTCACAATCAAGTCCGTTTTCCGTTGCCTGGCACGCTCGCAGATGCGGCGCATGATGAAGCACTCGGAAGCGAAAGACCAGTAATCGGCATTCAGATATTCAGTAGTGATATTGGCTTTAACTCCCCCCTTGTCCAGTCCGTTCTCCAAATTTTCTGTCAGAAGGCTGTGCCAAGGAGTATTTTTTGTATAGGACTGTATGAAAAGTACATTGTACGTACGTTCCGTAGCCGAAAGTGTTCCCGACATCAACCACAACAAGCCTGCAAACAATGGAAAGAAAAGGCGTTTCATCATAATATAGATTTTGTATACTCAACGCAAAACTCTTATTCGTCACGCAAATATACAAGTTATATTGAGAATGAGCACAGATTATTCAAAAAAAACTCACTCATCGTGCAATGCTTCGGCAGGCTGTACCTTCATGGCCCGTGAAGCCGGATACCAGATTCCTGCAATCACCATCAATGCCATCAATATCCAGACAATAGAAACGCATATGACAAATCTCCCCCAAGTGGCATCCGTGGCTTCCGTAAAAGTGACATCTGCCATAACCATATTGATACATATCATCAAAGCGGGGATGGAAGCAAGTGCCAACAGCAGCAACCCTTCACCCAGCAATTGCCAGCGTATTCTTCCGCGGCTGCTGCCCATGGCCATGCGCAAAGCAATCTCGCTGCGGCGATGGCGGGTACGGAACCAAAAAGTTCCCATCAGCCCGATGAATACATTGAAAACAAAGAATATCACAATGAGCCTTGCGCTGCGGATATACGGGGTGATTCCTTCGGCAGCATCCCGCTCTATCTTCTGGTCCTTATAGCTCTGTATGTCGAAAAGATAGAATGGAGCGACCTGCAGCTGCGACATCATATCCTGATAAAAACGAGCTGCAAAATTATCCGTATCCGCCTCCGGACGTATCCGTAGGGAGATGAACGGGAGGTACTGGTCCTCATAGAACCAACCGGGGAAAGGAGTCAGGACAAAAGGTCCGTAACGGGCATAGTCATCCGTCTTCTGCAAGGCACAGACTGCAGAGACACGGTAACGGAGACCTCCGCTGTAATAATCCAGAAACTCGCGGCCCACCGCCCCGGCACTTGTCTGAAAAAGACTGTCTGCCAAATCACGGGTCACCACGGCAGGCAGAGGACTGGCAGTGGAATTCCAATCCGAGACATTCCCCTGCAACAGCGGAATGCGCATGACGTCGAAATATTCGGGAGACACATAGCGCACTGTAGTCTCGACAACATGCACGCTGTCCGTCGTATACCCCTGGTAAACACGCCCGCGGGTATAAGTATCGGTACCCAGCCACGTGGCAGCACTTTCCACTGCAGGATATTGCCTGATACGCCGGAGCACTTCCTCCATCGGCTTGAACCAGAAGGTCTGCAGGCTGTCTTCCGACGTGCACGGCACTATCTGTGTGGGATTGCAGGAAATCCTTATCTTATAGACATGCTCCAAATCATACCCCTTAGGCTGCCGTTCTGCATGGGCAAAGCCATAGAGTACATCCACACAATACCACATCAATGTAAATACAATCAACAGCTCGGCAAACAGCCAGCCGTTACTGCGGCGCTGGTTCCATATCTGGTGTAAAATAGAATGTATCATACTCGTTACTGTTTTAATTGGGATTCGTTTATCCGCTCATTCTCCGCCAAGAACCTCGGCTATAGGGCGACGGGTGGCATGCCAGGCAGGAATAAACACAGAAAGCAGGTTGAACAACAGACACACCACCAATACAGCCACGAAAACCGCAGGACGGAGGAAGAGCCAGACGCTTACATCAAAATTCGTTCCGGGAGCACCATCGCCAAGCATCCAGTCCTTACCCAGCCATAGGAATATGCACGAAAAGAGAAAACCGAGCAATGCGCCGGCAAATGCCAAGGCCAGGTTCTCGCGGAGCAACTGCACCATCAAGGTAGAACGGCTGACGCCGTATGCTTTCCTTACCGCAAGCTCAGCCATGCGACGGGACATTTGCGAAGATATAAGTCCGCTGACATTGATGGCGGGTACAATCAGCAATATCAGACCCAGGATTATGCAAGTTACGGCAGGACTCATCGTGTCATTACGGAAGAACTGCCGTTCCGTATAAGTGCTGAGATCGGGAAGTTCCAGTTTATATTCGGTCAGTGTCTCGTTGAAGCGGGCAAGCGACTGTTCTATCTGCTGCTTGAGTTCCTCTCTGCCGACACCGGGCTTGACAAGGGCCACAGCCTCGAAATCTCCCCGTAGCCCTTCACTGCCCAGACCGGAATCCCGGGTGGAATAAGGCATCCACAACTCTCCATAGGCAAATGTGAACAGAGAGCTCACATCCTTGGTGACCCCGACAATGCGCTTAGGGCGAAAGTTAACAAAATAATTCTTGCCAATGGCTGCTTCGGCAGACCCGAAAGCTTCGCGGGCAAGCTGTTCACCTATAACCACGACATCCCGGCAAGCATCGAACTCTTCGGTACTGAAAAGACGGCCCGCCACAAGAGGGATATCGTAGACACGCCAATAGTTCAAATCCACCTGACGAACCGTACGGCGCATTCCCCGCACGGGCGAATCCCCACAGTATCTAAGATAGGTAGGTCCCAGATAGGTGACAAGTTCCGCACCCGGAAGTTCTGCAAAAATAGCGTTGACAGCCCGATAAGACATGCCCGTATTGGAATTGCTGTGGTCGGACTTGCGGTAAGAGTATCCATAAGAAGAATATACCATGCTACTGCGGTGCGACTCGGGAGCCAAGTCAGCCGTCTGGATGTCATACACCATGTAAATGACCATGACAAAGGTGATGCTCACTGCCGTACCGATGACGGAAACAGCACTGAAAAAGGGATTCTGGCGGATAAGAGCTAAAATTTGTTTCATAACTTTCTATTCATCATGTAATGCTTCGGCAGGCTGCACCTTCATCGCCTTGCGGGCGGGAATACCTATACCGATGACAATCATTAGGGTAATCAGCACAAAGCTGATGGCAGCACAGAGCAGCAGGCGGTCCCACTCCAACGTCGTACCGTTCCTCCAGGAATTCAACTCCAGGTGTGCAAGATTATAATCGATGAGCAATGCAACGGGGGTGACAATTGCCAACAACAATATCCCTTCACTAAGCAGCCGGCTGAAGATGGCACGGTCTGTCGCTCCATGCGCTTTGTGCAGTGCTATCTCCGAACGGCGTTGCTGCGTACGGAACCAGAATGTTCCGAGCAAGCCGAGGAAAATGTTCAGCAGCAGGAATCCCATACCCATCACATAGTTACGGATGTCATTGGTCCATGCCTGCTGGTAGTTGCGACGAATATCCTTGAAAGAACGTATCTCCGAAATGAAGATATTGCCTATGCGGAACTGGCTCTCACTGTCTGCCTTCAGCCTCTCAATGAAGTCATTGTCCTGCCCTTCACGGACGCGGACACAAAGTTCGAGACCGATATAGTAGAAACTCTGCTTCACCATCATGGAATATGAGCTTCGCGCCTGGTCATAATCGTGATAGCGTACATTTTGCAGTGCAGCACCCAGCCGGTAGGTCTTCGTAGTATCACCAAAAAGATAGAACCGCTGGCCTACGAGATCTGTCATCCGGCGGTCGTATTTCCGGTAGAGGTTATCCGAAGCCATAAACTCCCCGCGCTCCAACATTTCAGCCAATTGTTCGGGTGTCTCGCCACGCGTGCCCCGATAGCGGAATACACGGGGAAAGTCCGGTGTCACTAACCTGCGGATGGTCCAACCGGGAGAACGCAAAGTGTCATAGCTTACTTCAGCGCCTGAATTGCTTCCGTTGTAAGGATATGAATTCTGCGAAAGGCTGACCGCTTCTATCTCCGGCCGACGACGCAGACGCTCCAACAACTCGGCTATGTCATCGTGGGTCTGCTGAGAGGTATGCCCGGCTATGTAGTCGGGACTTTTGGGTGTCAGTTCCCCCAACTCTATAAGGTAGCAGTGCTCTATATTAAAGCCTCTCGGCTCCAGATAGGTGGCGGCGCGCGTGTAGAGATAGTCTACCACGTACCACATCACTACACTCACTACCAATAACTCCAACACCAACCATAGGTTTGAGAGCCATTCATTCTTTATCTGTGTAAGAAGTTTCTTAGTCATTTTCTTCAATGATTAATGTTTTGTGATGGAGTTATTTATGCAAACGTCCGCCCAATGCATTTACAATCCCTATTCTTGATGCACGCCATGCGGGAATACCGGAACTTAGTAAGTTCAGCACAAAGCAGAACAACAACGCCCAGCCAAAGGTGGAGCCATGCAGCAATATGCTTGCATCCACTGCCGGAGGACTCAGCGTCTGGCTGAATTCCTGCGCAAACAGCAGTGTATTTCCCAAATAAGCGAATGCTACACTCAGCAACAATCCCATCACCCCTGCCAGCAATGTCACCACCAGATTTTCTGCAATGATTTGCCCCATCAGTTCCAGTCTCGTTGAACCGAATGCCCGGCGCACACCAATCTCTGCCACACGCTGGCGCAGACGGCTCTGCGTCATCGAGCTGAGGTTGATGGCAGGAACAATCAGTAGAATGATGAAGATAATGAGACGCTGCCTGCGTGCCTGGTCCACGTCCGGTTCGATGTTGGCAGCCATTCCTGCGGCATTTTTCTCCTGGTCATAAGGACGGTTACGGTAAATCAACGAATAACCATTCTCGCCAATTACAGTGTCGTACTCCTGACGGCGGCGTTCCGTCTCCTCACGAATAGCGGGAAAATCATCACGGCTTTTCGCCAGAATGGTAACGCTCATCATCCCCATATGCTCATCACTCCATGTGCTTTTCGTTATCTCAGTAGAAGTATAGGGCACCCATACCTGCGCATAGGCAGTGTTGGCCAAAGTAGAAACATCCTTCACTACACCGGACACTGTATAAGGAGCATGGTTCAAAAGGAATTCGCGACCAACAGCCTCCGTTGTCTGGAATAACCTGCGCGCTACACTTTCCGTAATTACCGCTACGGGTAGTCCGGCATCGAATGTAGCCTGGTCATAAGGTTTCCCGGCAACAAAAGAGAAATCAAACACACGCCAGAAAGTATCATCTGTCTGCAACAGGTCGATACCCGTTGCAGGTTGTCCCGGCAGATTCACGGGGGTAGAAATGACCATACAGGTATAAATCGTTACTGCTTCGGGGGTCTTCAGCGATTTGAAGCACTCAAGCGCAGTCTTTATCCCCATCGGTCCGTTGGAACTGTTTCCCTCTCCCCAGCTTTTGTTGGTGATGCTCATATAATGCACATGTAGAAAGCGGTCGCGGTTGCTCTCCGGAGCAAACGGAGCTACCTTCACCTGCTGCATCATCACCACCAGCATGATGAGGAAGATGGCAAGTGCCGTACCGGCTATGCTGACGGCACTAATCATCGGTTGCTGCCGCAACTGTGCCCAGGCTTGTGTGAAGTATTGCTTTATCATATTGATATTTACGATTAGACGATTTACTATTTACGATTGGTGTTACCGCTACTCAACGGCCCACCTTCAGGTTACATGTATTCACTCCGCCTATGCCTCCTTTAGAAATGTCAGCATGCCCGGCAGTTCCGCTCAAAGTGACGTCACCCACACCACTCATTCTGGCAGTCAAATAATCGCAGACTACATGAATATCGGCGCTACCTACTCCGCGCAAAGCAACTTTCAGCTCGTCACACGTCAAATCGGATACATTCACTTCACCCACTCCCTTTACCTCAAATGACACCTCATCCAGTTTCAAGGGCTTCTCACAATTGAACTCCCCTACACCGGTAAACTCCACCTTCTTCAAATCAGGAGCCGAAATCCAAATGGTCACGCCATCTTTCTGATTTCTCATGCTCTTGTTTTTCCTATCCTTGAAGCCTATCAGCAGACAGCCGTCCTTCACTGTGGTTTCTGTATTCTTCACGTGCTTCTCCTTACCTTCAATCTTGAAAGAATAAGTGTCACTCTGTGTAAAATAAATTGTTCCCACAGACGTTATCTCAATGGACGAAAAAGGCATCCACTTTGCGCACTTCACTCACTTTGGTATCTTGTGCATAAACACTCAGCATACCTACAAATGTCAATATCAATGCAATGATAATACCTACTATATTAGTTTTCATTTTTCTTCTTTTTATTGTTAATCCTCTATTGTTTTTCATACTACTCTTCATGCAACGCCTCTGCCGGCTCAATCTTCATAGCCTGCCGTGCCGGAAACCATATTCCAATCACTACCATCAGAGCTATCAGTAACCAAGCCCCTAGAGAACCTGCAAGGAAGCGTATCACACTCCACTCTATCGGCCAAGTGGATATGAGAGAGGTACGTCCTATAGTAAATTCCGCCATCCCCACATTGTAGCATACAACCATGGCAGGCAATGTCACTAACGCCAATAACAGTAACCCCTCACCTATCAGTAAACGAAACACACCGCCACGCGTACTGCCCATCGTCATCCGTAGAGCTATCTCCGAACGGCGGCGGCGAGTACGGAACCAGAAGGTGCCTATTAACCCCAAAAATACATTCACCAGCAGGAAGAGCACCACCACAGCCTGACTGTTCACCTTATCCGTATCGCCATTCATCACCTCGAACTGCAACTGTTGTTCAGTATAGGGAGCGGCATCTGCCACAAACGCATTGTCCGTGTCCAGTTTAGGCGCTATTTCGCGCAGAAACTTCTCCCGATAATCCGGTCCGTCGGCAGCAGGCTTCACGCGGAAAACAATCTGCGACCAATTGTCGGCAAACTCTGCCTTAATCATATTCTCTCCCAAATGATAAAAGAACCAAGGTTCCTCAACTCCATAACGATAGGAACGGAAAGCACCGGTCTTCCCCATCTGCTTGATGATTGTAACAGAATCACCATTACCTAACGGCGTAGTCTGCGAAAACTCCGGCATTTTCTTACGAAAACGTTCAAAAGCGGCATTACTCAGTGTCACATTGTTCCATCCTGCGGGAGTGTCCCGGAACGGGTGACGCGGGTCCTCACTTATCCGGAAAACATCCATATATCCTCCAGTCGTATAAATACAGCGTCCTTGCACCCAGGAAGTATCTTGCACAACCAACGCATTGTAACTATTACTGCCACTCATCGGAAGGCTCCAATAACAAAGGGCAGCTGCCTCTACGGAAGGCTCTTGTTCCAATTTCGCCAATATACCCAGATATTTATCGACATCAGTCAGACTCGTATCCCGACTTTCTCCACCTACAACGGTGGATAATTTATAGACATGTTCAATATTATAACCCAGCGGACGGTAGAAAGTATATTTCATGCATCCCAGTGAGTCACAGAGGAACCACATCACGATGAATACCAAGAACAATTCAGCCAATACCCAGCCGTTACTGCTGAAGCGTGCCTTTATCATACGTAAGTTATGTATCGTAAATTTCATATCAAGTACCTCCTTCTATTTATCATTCAAAGAATCTACAATAGTGCGCCGTGCCGCTATCCATGCAGGCAGTGCCGCACTCAACAGATTGATGACCACACAGAAAACAAATGCCAGCAGGAATACCCACGGACTAAACAGTGCCTCCATGTTCAAGCTGAACTCGCCCGACGTACCCACATTCTGATTATTGGTGAACAGCCACATACGCATGGCATATACTGCCAAATAACTGAAAAGCAGTCCCACTACTCCACCCAGTAATGTCAACATCAGATTTTCGTTCAGTATCTGCCGCACAAGCACACTTTTCGTTCCTCCAAAAGCCTTACGTACACCTAATTCGGTAATACGTTGCTGCATGCGGCTGTTACTCAAGCCACACAGATTGAGTGACGGTACCAACAAAATGATAAATAAAGCTACGGCATATTGAAGATAAAGCATTGTCAAGTCTGGCCCTACATTAGCCCATACGTGGTTGACGTGCGCCACGATATTGTCCGGCTGTTCCATGATGTCTATCTGTTTATTACCCAATCCGGCATTAACACGTTCCACCTGCTTGGCAATGCCCTCCCGGATGGCAGGAAAGTCATCGGATGTACGTGCCAATACAGCAATCTGCATGCCTCCCAAATAACTGTGGACTCCGGTAATTTTCAGTTCGTCGGCACTGTACATACCCCATACTTGTGCATATGCATCCTTAGCAGTGACGGAAACATCTTTCACCACTCCCACGATACGCGCAAGTTCCCGGTTCAGCAGGAATTCCTGTCCCACTACATCTGTACTTCCATACAGTTTCCGCGCTACAGACGCACAGACTACTACAGCCTTGCTTTCTCCAGCACGGTCGGCTTCGCTGAAGCCGCGTCCGGCAAGAAACTGCATGCTGAACACTTTCCAGAAGTCGGGATCTGTCCGCATAGCATCCACTTTCACCCGATTGTTACCGTCAGTCAACGAAGCCAATGACAAACCGGCTGGGGAAAATGCCGTACAGTATTCCACTTCGGGCACCGGCTGCACGCATTCTTTCATAAATGCCGCCGAAGGATTACTCCAATTATTATTGCCGTCCTTTTCCTTGTCGTATACGTGCATAGCGGAAAAGTAAAGACACCGACTGCGGTTCACCTCCGGTTCCAAGTCAGCATATTTCGTCTGCCAAGTAATCACAATAGCCATAATCATGGTGATAGCAAAGGCCGTACCCAATATGGAAATCGTACT
>ENA-OQCU01000111-OQCU01000111.1-human-gut-metagenome-genome-assembly--contig:-NODE-111-length-43587-cov-4.437092_pt1 | contig 43587 bp, 38 predicted proteins | sample MGYA00242504_ERZ504590 | MGnify/ENA primary metagenome ERZ504590 (study PRJEB26092, sample SAMD00036318) | human gut metagenome | host: Homo sapiens | study: EMG produced TPA metagenomics assembly of... | reverse complement strand
GATGGAAGCAGGTAGTCGTTCCAAATCCACATTGCCTGAAGAATTGTAACGGTTACGCAAGTCGGCTTTGCAATCGGAAGTACAATTTTAAAGAATGTCTGGATTGGTGTACATCCATCAATCATTGCAGCCTCTTCAATCTCCAATGGAATGGATTTCATGAACCCGGTAAACATAAAGACGGAAAGTCCTGCACCAAATCCAAGGTAGATCACAACCAGTCCCCACGGATTTCCCATATGAAGCATATTTGCGATCTTGGATAATGTAAACATTTCCATCTGGAATGGCACGATCATTGCAAACAGGCAAAGCATGTAAAAGATCTTTGTAAATTTTGTCTTCACGCGGCAGATATACCATGCACACATGGAGCAACATAAGATAATCACTGCTACAGATAAGATTGTGATAAATAAACTCCATCCAAATGCCTGAATCAGCCGTGTCTGCTTAATACCACGGATATAGTTCTCTAATCCGACATACATCTTTCCGGTCGGTATCTCGAACGGTGCTTTACTGATATAGACTTTTTTCTTAAAGGAGTTGATAAATACCAGTATGATCGGATACAGATACAGCAGGCTGAGTAATGTAAAAAATAACGGTTAATAATGTACCATGTTTTACTTTTTTATTCATTACTGCTGCACCTCCTTTGATGTTGTCAGTTTATTCTGGATCAATGCAATCACTCCTACGATAATAAAGAAGATAACTGCTTTCGCCTGTCCTACACCTTCCCAGCCAGTTCTTCCATAGAATGTATAATAGATATTCAGGGCAAGCATTTCTGACATCTTGTCCGGTCCACCGTTTGTCAATGCAAGGTTCTGGTCGAAAAGTTTAAATCCGTTTGTAAGTGTCAGGAAAGTACAGATTGTAATGGATGGCATAACCATCGGAATTGTAACATATCTTAAAAGCTGTACTTTATTCGCTCCATCAATCTGTGCTGCCTCGATCAGCTCTCCAGGAATATTCTGGATTCCTGAGATGTAGATGATCATCATGTATCCAACCTGCTGCCAGAGCATCAGGATAACCAATCCCCAGAAACCATATTTTGAAGAATATGTAAGTGTTTTCTGGAAATGTGCCAGAATACCATTTAATAACAGCTGCCATACATACCCAAGTACAATACCACCGATCAGGTTCGGCATAAAAAATACAGTACGGAAAATATTGGTTCCCTTAATATTCTTTGTCAAAAGCATTGCTACCGCAAATGCAAAAATGTTGATCAATAATACTGTCACAATTGTAAATAATGCGGTAAACCAAAGAGAGTGAAGAAAATCTCCGTCTCCAAGGATCTTTACATAGTTGCTAAGTCCAATAAATTTAGCGTCTGTCACCGTTGTGAACTTGCAGAACGAAAGATATACGCCTAACACAAACGGTGCAAGGAAACCTATCGTGAATGCAATCAGCGTCGGCAATACAAATACCGGAAAATATCTCTTTATTGCTTTTTGCATGTTCTTCTCCTCCTGTCTTTCTTTTCTTTAAAAAAGCCTTTCTGCGCCTTTGCTTTTCACAATTCTAATTACATAATTTCAGCCTGCCCCGGTATGCTCGTTGGCAGGCTGTTTGATCTTCTTCTCTATTTCACAGCCTTTTTATCTGCCTATCCTGTGAAAAGTCTTTTTTATTCGTTTGCTGCTGCGTATTCTTCAGCCCATCCATCAACAAATGCTGTCTGTACACTATCCCATGCGCCTGTACCCTGTGCATAGTTCAGAAGAGCTCCACCAAGATTGTTTTTCCAGTTCTCAGATGGCATTGTTGTAAAGTTCCAGCTTACTGGTGTCTTTCCTGCCTCTGTATACTCAGCATTTGCTTTTACAAGCGGGTTGTCCGGAAGGTAATCTGAGAATGTTGTGAACGGTGTTACAAATCCCATCTCGTTAGCCAGCATGTCACGACCTTCATCGCTCTCAACTACCCATTTCATAAAATCAAGTGTTGCCTGAATGTCTTCTTCTGAAGCGTTCTTATTTACACACCAGTAGTTCTCAGATCCTGTACAAAGTCCCTGATTTTCTTCTCCATCAACTCCGATGTAGATTGGAAGCATTCCCATATCTTCATCTGCTACTTCATTATCTTTGATATCATTGTAAGCCCATGTACCATTCTGATAGAATACTGCTTCACCAAGTGCAAATTCACTTGCTGCGTCATCTCCTGTCTTAGAAGAAATCATAGATGGTTCACATGTAGAGTTGTTCAGATACAGATCCCAGATCTGTTTGTAGTTGTCAAGGTATGTTCCTTTGATTGCATCTGTGCTGTCAATTCCGTCTGCCTTATACTCATAGTAGATTGGAAGATTTGCAAGGTGTGTCTTGAATCTCCAGTCAGAGGAAGAATCCATTCCTGCTGAAGTAAAAGCTCCTTCTACTCCAAGATCATCTTTGTGTGCCTGAATCTCTTCTGCAACTGTCTTAAGTGCCTGGAAGTTATTCAGATCATCAATTGATTTGATACTTGCATCCGGCAATTCGAAGTATTTGTTCAGAAGAGCTTTGTTATAGATCAGACCATAAGTCTCAATAACATAAGCGATTCCGTCTACTGCGTCGCCATCTTTTAATATATAATCGTCAGACTCGACATCTTTATAAACATCGCTGTCTGAAAGGTCATAGCAATAATTTTTCCATGTAGCAAGTCCAACCGGTCCGTTTACCTGGAACAATGTTGGTGCCTCATCTTTTGCCATCTCTGATTTCAACTGTGACTCGTAAGTTCCTGATGCTGCTGTCTGTACATCAACCTGAACACCCGTCTCATCTGTATACTCTTTTGCAAGTTCTACCCACTGGTCAGCCTGCTCTGGTTTAAAGTTCAGATAATAAACTTTTCCGGATGACTTATCTCCTTTCGCTGTTTCATCTCCGCTTGATGTGGCTCCACATCCTGCAAGCATTCCTCCTGCCATTGAAGCTGCAAGTACAAGTGCAAGAATCTTTTTCTTCTTCATAATTGAATCCTCCTTTTATGATTACTTGTCTTTGTTTTTCTTGATGATGTTATTATAAGAAAAGTTCCAAAATAAGATATAATAAAATTCCAAGAAACATAACACTATTTCAAGATTATTGTAATTTTTGAAGATTTTGTGTATGATACAAGAGTTCGCCAAGAACCAAAAGTGAAAAATAAAGGTAAAATTTACTTGTTATAAATAGGATTTGCAGAAAGGATGTTTGAACTCGTCTAAAAAGTTGAGTGACTCAACTTTTTAGACTGACTATCATTTATGGAGGTATTCACTATGGCAGAATAAACCAGTCTGGTTGCACAGCAGGTCCGCCTTATGCACTGGGCAGAACAGATCAGAGAATGTCAGAACCGTCCGGAAGGTATGGGTGTATCGACCTGGTGTGAACAAAATAACATTACAAAAGCCAACTATTATTATCCACTGAAAAGGGTTCGGCAGATGTACCTGGATCAGCTTCCTGAGGCAGAAAAACCTGCTTTCGTTGAACTTCCGCGTTTAAAAGCGGAAAGAACAGCAACTGTGCCCGAAGTTCCAGTGATGTGTATCAAAAACGGAAATGGACTTTCGGCAGATATATTTTCTTCTGTTTCTCTGTCTTCAGGATCAGATGGAGGAACTGACAAAACAGACACAGACCCGCAATGATAAGATGCAGCTGATGATGGAACAGATCGTGCTGTCCAATAAGAGCAGCCAAAAAGAAAAAACAGATCGGCAAAAAGAATGAAAACAGCTTCCAGATGCCATATCAAGATGTTACCGCTTTGTGCCTGAAAAGTCGAAGTTGAGGAACATCATATTTTGGAGATCTGAAGATCGCAGGGTGCTGGGTACATTACAGGCGCAAGTTCCATGAGGCACTGGAGGTCATACCGAAAGATCTGAGGAAACAGTCTGTTTTGTACCTCATCATGAACCCGATCCGTGCGATTTACCGGGAGGAAGGAAAGCTTTCCGGTCTTTCATCAGACGAACGGACTGCCCATCGACTTTTACATAATAAATTCCGCTGATCCATTTAGATTCCTGCAGCGCTCCGTTCTTATCCATGTAATACCATTTTCCACCGATCTTCTGCCAGCCAGTCTGCATTTTGCCGTTTTTGTTCAAATAATACTTTGTGTTTTCTATGGCGGCCTTCACATGCACATCCGCAGAGGTATTGCTAGAACAACGGCTGCTATCGCTGAAGTTCCCCGTAATAATTCATTTTTTCTTACACTTTTTATGGGTTGCAAGTAAAATTATCAGTATGTAATATATCATACTATACATTCCTTAAAATTACTATTTTTATTTGCGCAGATGGTAAAAAAAGCCGGCAGCGATCCTTTCCATTCAGGATCACTGCCGGCTTTTCAGCTTTCTCTTTAGTTTTTAAACGAATGAATCGGTGCCGGGATTCTTCCTGTTCTGTTGACGAATGCCTCGCAGGAGAAGTTGTTGACCGGCATGATCGGTGCATAGCCGAGGAGGCCGCCGAATTCTACGGTCTCGCCCACGCCTTTTCCGATGACCGGGATCAGGCGGACTGCCGTTGTTTTCTGGTTGACCATACCGATGGCAAGCTCATCTGCGATGATTCCGGAGATGGTCGATGCTTTCGTGTCTCCCGGGATGGCGATCATATCAAGACCTACGGAGCAGACACAGGTCATTGCCTCGAGTTTTTCAATGGTCAGTGCGCCGTCGTTGACTGCGTTGATCATACCCTGATCCTCAGAAACCGGGATGAATGCGCCGGAGAGACCGCCGACATAGGAAGATGCCATAACACCGCCCTTTTTCACCTGATCGTTCAGAAGCGCCAGCGCCGCTGTCGTTCCCGGTGCACCTGCGTGCTCGAGGCCGATCTCCTCAAGGATATCCGCAACGGAATCTCCGATCGCCGGAGTCGGTGCCAGGGAAAGGTCAATGATACCAAACGGAATGTTCAGCCGTTTCGAAGCCTCCTGTGCAACGAGCTGTCCGACACGCGTTACCTTAAACGCCGTCTTCTTGATCGTCTCGCAGAGTACCTCAAAGTTCTCGCCGCGTACTTTTTCCAGAGCATGTTTGACAACACCAGGGCCGGAAACGCCGACATTGATGATGGCATCCGCCTCGGTTACGCCGTGGAAAGCGCCTGCCATGAACGGGTTGTCGTCCGGTGCATTGCAGAAAACAACGAGTTTTGCGCATCCAAGGCAGTTGTTCTCTTTGCTTGCCTCCGCCGTCTTCTTGATGATCTCACCCATCAGTTTGACAGCATCCATGTTGATACCGGTTTTAGTGGAGCCAAGGTTGATGGAGCTGCAGACAAAATCCGTCACAGCCAGTGCCTTCGGGATAGAACGGATCAGAAGCTCATCTGCTGTCGTCATACCTTTGCTTACCAGAGCGGAATAGCCGCCGAGGAAATTGACGCCGACTTCTTTTGCCGCACGGTCCAGAGTCTGTGCAATCGTCACGAAATCCTCCGGCGTTCTGCAGGCTGCTGCGCCGACTAAGGCAATCGGGGTAACGGAAATTCTCTTGTTTACAATCGGAATACCGAACTCGCCCTCGATCTCCTCACCTACGGAAACCAGATTTCTGGCAGTCGTCGTGATTTTGTCGTAGATTTTGCGGTTCAGCTTGTCAAGATTGGAGTCGATACAGTCCATAAGACTGATTCCAAGGGTAATGGTACGAACGTCCAGATTCTCTTTTTCGATCATCTCGTTCGTTTCCTTTACTTCAAACAGATTTATCATGTCGTTTTTCTCCTTCGCTTTAGATACGGTGCATCATATTGAAAATATCTTCATGCTGGCAGCGGATGACAACGCCGATGGAACTTCCAAGCTCCTCCAGATCTTTTGCAAGCTCTGCGTTGGATTTCTCGCTCTTGGAGACGTCCGTTACCATCATCATGTTGAAATATCCCTGCACAATCGTCTGAGAAATGTCTTCGATGTTTACCTGGTTCTCTGCCAGATAATTACATACCTTTGCGATAATGCCCACGGTGTCCTTGCCTACGACAGTGATAATTGTCTTCTTCATGTTTCCATTCTCCTTTTTCTGGTTTTATGTCAAAGCCCCGGAAAAACCGGTAATGGCGGCCTTGCGAAAAACATGGTATGTAGCTCTAAAAATGTATATTTAAACCTCAATTAACGGTGATACTTCACTTCTTTTAGCGACAGCGAGATGAAAATCACCCGAGTGATACGGATTATCACCCGTTGTGACCTCGCAGGCCACGGTTTCAAAGGCCAGTGCCTCATAATTATTTTCCTTGCTCAGATGGCCGAGCAGCACTTCCTGCAGATTGTCGTGCAGAATCTCGCAGAGGAGATGGCCTGCCGCCAGGTTCGATAAATGGCCTTTTGCCCCGGCGATCCGCTGTTTTAACGGATACGGGTACGGTCCGACCGCAAGCATGTTCTCGTCGTGATTTGCCTCTAACAAAACGGCATCCAGCCCGGTCAGATTCTGAACCGTGTAATCGCTGTAAACGCCAAGATCCGTCGCAATCGCAATCGATTTCCCGCCGGATTCCATGCGGTAGCCGACCGGCTCTGCCGCATCGTGGGAGATCGTAAACGGATGTACGGCGATGTCTCCCAGTGTAAACGTGTCATCCGCGTGAATCGTGTGAAAAATCCCCTCCGGAAACTTTCCAAGGCTCTTCGTCTGCTGCATCGCCTGAATTGTTCCATCCGTTGCGTAAATCGGAATACCATACCGGCGCGCCAGCACGCCAAGGCCCTGGATATGATCGGAATGCTCATGTGTCACGAGAATGCCGTCCAGCTCCTTCGCGCTGCGGTCGAGAACAGCCAGTCCCGCCTCCACGCGCTTTCCGCTGATGCCCGCATCGATCAGAAGGCTTGTGGTCTCGCTTCCCGCGAAAATGCAGTTTCCGCTCGAACCACTTGCAATACTACAAAGTTTCATATTTTTTCATCCTATGGTCTAACTGTTTTTTTGTTTCCTCAAAATCGCCGCTGTTGTCGATTTCAAAATCGCAGTGGCTGCTGAATTCATCCTCGGAAAGCTGATTTGCCATGATTTCGCGTACTTTCTTCTCGGAATAGCCGCGTCCTTCGATCAATCGCTCCTTCCGGACTTCTTCATCCGCATAAATATACCACAGTTCATCACAAATTTCATCATATTTTTCTTCAATTAAGAGTGCGGCCTCCACAAAGACGTATTCCGTCCCTGCTTTTTCCGCAGCTGCAATGGCTTTTTTGATATACCGTTTTACCGCCGGATGAACGATCGCATTCAGGGCTTTTAACTTTTCTTCGTCCTGAAAAACGATCTCAGCAATCCGTTTCCGGTCAAGTTCGCCGGTCTCTGTGGTGATCTGTCTGCCGAACAGCTTCACAATCTCTCCATAGCATTCGCCGCCCGGCAGCATCACAAGGTAACCTGCCTCGTCCGCCTGGATCACCGTTGCATCATAATTCTGTCCAAGGTACGTGAGCACTTCGCTTTTTCCGGCGCCCACGCCGCCTGTAATTCCAAAAACTTTCATTCTTTTGTATCCTTTCGCTCCTGGTATGAGTGCGCTATTTCGCCTCGTACCAGTTGTTTCCTGTGTGCATATCGATCTCGAGTTTGACAGCCAGATGTGCTGCCCCGGTCATCTCCTCTTCCAGGATCTGTTCTGCCTTTTCGAGCTCGTCTTCCGGCACTTCCAGCAGCAGCTCATCGTGTACCTGAAGAAGAAGTCTGGTCTTTAACTGCTCCTCTTTCAGCCGTTTCGCCACGCGGATCATCGCTATTTTAATAATATCCGCCGCCGTTCCCTGGATCGGCGCATTCATCGCAACGCGCTCGCCGAATGACCGCTGCATAAAGTTGCTCGATTTCAGCTCCGGCATCGGCCGTCTGCGTCCGAACATCGTCACGGAATAGCCTTTCTCTTTGGCATCCTCCACGCAGCGGTTCAAAAACTCATGGATACCCGGATACGTCTCGAAATACTGCTGGATATAGGCCTCTGCCTCTTTCCGGCTGATGCCGAGATCCTGGCCCAGACCGAACGAACTGATGCCGTATACGATACCGAAGTTGACCGCCTTCGCATTTCTTCTCTGCAGCGGTGTTACCTCTTCAAGCGGCACATGGAACACTTTCGATGCCGTCATGCGGTGGATATCCTCCGCCTCGCGGTACGCCTCGATCAGGTTTTCATCGCCCGACATATGGGCCAGCACGCGGAGCTCAATCTGGGAATAGTCGGCATCCAGAAAGACACAGCCAGGCTTTGGCACGAAGGCTTTCCGGATCAGACGGCCAAGCTCCATCCGCACCGGAATGTTCTGCAGATTCGGATCGGTACTGCTGATGCGGCCGGTCGCGGTGATGGTCTGGTTAAATGTCGAATGGATTCTTCCATCTTTCCCGATCACGGCCTGCAGACCGTCGGCGTACGTCGATTTCAGTTTGGCAAGCTGGCGGTACTCCAGAATATCGGCAACGAGTTTGTGATCCGGTGCGAGCTTTTCGAGCACATCGGCGGCGGTGGAATAACCCGTCTTGGTCTTTTTGCCGCCCGGAAGCTGCAGCTTTTCAAACAGAATCACGCCGAGCTGCTTCGGGGAATTGATGTTAAACTCCTCGCCAGCCTCCTCGTAGATCTGTGCCTCCAGCTCTCCGATCCGCTCCGCCAGATCAGCTCCGTAAACGGAAAGTGCTTCTTTTTCTGCGGCGATTCCATCCGCTTCCATCTGACGGAGCGTAAACACCAGCGGAATCTCCACATTCCGGTACAGATCCCACATGCCCTGCTCCTTCAGCAGCTTTTCCATGTTTTCCTGTGCGGCAAATACAGCATACGCCTGATGACCTGCATACGACTCCTGCTGTTCCGGCGTCATCTTTCCTGCGGCCGGAATCTTGCTTCCGCCGAAGATCTCTTCCACTGCCGGCACATAGCGGTGTACGTACTCTTTTACGATATCATCGTACGAATACTGTGATTTCAATGGATTTAATAAATACGCGGCAATTCCGGCATCAAACAGATGGGCTTCATCGGCGTCCGGCATATCCTTCAGAAATTCTTTTCCGTCCATGACGCAGAAAACCGGAATCTGCTTCTGCAGCTCAGTCAATTTTTCTTTTAAATAATCTCCGGTCAGGAAACCTTCTGCTGGGAAGTAAACAACATCCGGCTCTCCGCTTCCATACGCAACTGCCATACCGACAAGTGAACGGCTCCGATCTGCCATCGGTCCGTCCTTCGGGGTTTCTTCTGTCAGAAGAGCGGCTCCTGCCTTCTCCTCCTTCGCGATGGTTCCAAAGAGTTCTTCCGCCTCGGAAAAATCCGTTACGGTGCGCAGAAAGACGGCATCCTCTGGTTCTGCATTCGTCTCCTCGAAGCGGCCCAGCAGGTTTTTAAACTCCAGACGTTTGAACATCTCATACGCTTTTGGTGTATAAAAATTCGAGAGTGCCGCTTTTTCACGGTCGAGCTCCACCGGCGCATCGGTATCAATCGTTGCAAGTTTTTTGCTTAATTCCGCCAGATCATAATGATCACGCATCGCCTCTTTTGCCTTGTTCGGTTTGATCTCCTCGAAATGTGCATGCGCATTTTCCAGTGTCTCGTACTGCAGCAGGATTTTCGTCGCGGTTTTCTCGCCGACACCCGGCAGACCCGGGATATTGTCTGCGGTATCGCCCATCAGCGCTTTCAGATCGATGATCTGTTTCGGGAGAAGACTGTATTTTTCCAACACCTCTGCCGTGTGGTAATTTTCAATCGTCGTCACACGCTTTACGGTCTTTGGAATCCGGATCAGAATGTGGTCCGTTGCAAGCTGCAGCAGGTCGCGGTCTCCGGATACGATCGTAACTTCCATCCCTTCCGCCTCGCATTTGCGGCCGAGCGTTCCTAAGATATCATCCGCCTCATAGCCCTCTTTTGTGACAATCTCAATGTCCATTGCTGCGAGCACTTCCTGGATCACCGGGACCTGTTCGCGCAATTCCTGCGGCATCGGCTTTCTCGTTCCCTTGTACTGGTCATACATTTTGTGGCGGAATGTCGGTGCATGGAGGTCAAACGCCACGGCAAGATACTGCGGCTGCTCCTCATCGAGAATTTTAAACAGAATATTCAGGAATCCATATACGGCGTTCGTGTGCAGTCCTTCTGCATTGGACAGATCCGGTACGCCGTAAAAAGCCCGGTTCAGAATACTGTGTCCGTCCAGTAATACGATTTTATCACTCATAATAATCCTTTCAGCCAGGGTAATTCTATCACTTCAAAATAGTGCAAAGCCAGGAGCACCAGAAACAGAACGAGAATCAGCATCAGCACCCGGAAAAACGTATCTTTGTACCGGCGGTGTCTCGCTTCTTCCTCTTTTTTCTCCAGATCGCGTTCCAGAAGTCCTGTCAGATTGTAGGAATCGGGCGCGTCATCCTCAAAATATGCCATCGCACGGTTCACAATAAAATATGTCTCCAGTTCCTCGTGGCATGTATGGCATTTCCGGATATGGGAAATAAACGGTTCCATCTCTTTCTCCGGCATATTTCCCTGCACGTATGGCTGTATTAATTTTTCTGCTTCTTTACAGTCCATAAAATCCTGCTCTCCTTTTGTATCCGGCCAGTGTTTTTCTCTGGCCGTTTTTTTCTGCTATCTACCATCATACACTATTTTCTCATAATTTAAAAGAGACAACCCGCCGAAAATGGGTTGTCTCTTGTTCTCTTATAAGATAACTGTTTTCTAGTGGATTTCCATTATGCACGGACAATGTTCGGGGTCTCTTTTCCCGCCTCGAAATCCAGTGCATTCTGCAGTGTGGTCTCTGCAATCGCACGCAGTGCTTCCTCGGTGAAGAATCCCTGATGTGAAGTGATCATAACGTTCGGGAAGGACAGGAGACGTGCTGTGGTGGAGTGCTCCAGAATCTCATCGGAACGGTCCTCGAATACGTTCGGGGTTTCCTCCTCGTATACGTCAAGGCCGACGCCGAAGAATTTTCTTGCACGGATTCCCTCGATCAGGTCGTCTGTCTTTACCAGACCTCCGCGGGACGTATTGACCAGGATCACGCCGTCTTTCATCTTTTTGATGCTCTCGCGGTTGATCATGTGGTATGTGCTGTCCATCAGCGGGCAGTGCAGGGAGATCAGATCACTCTGTGCCAGCAGTTCATCAAGAGTTACGTACGTAACAAAATCTTTTAAGGATTCATTCTGGTATACATCGTAAGCAATGACTTTCATGCCGAAACCGCGGCAGATTCTTGCCATAGCCGCACCGATTTTTCCGGTTCCGACGATCCCGGCGGTCTTCTGATAGAAGTTAAATCCCATCAGTCCGCCCAGGCTGAAGTCGTTTTCTCTTACTTTCGTATATGCTTTGTGCATGTGGCGGTTGACCGTCATGGCCAGTGTCATCGCATGCTCAGCTACAGCCTCCGGGGAGTAACCCGGTACACGGCGTACATCAATGCCGTATTTTGCAGCTGTCTTTAAATCTACGTTGTTGAAGCCTGCGCAGCGCATCAGGATCAGCTTGACGCCTGCCTCATGCAGTGCTTCTACGGTTTTTGTTCCGACATCGGAGTTTACGAAGGCGCACACGGCATCGTAGCCCTTTGCCAGGGAAGCGGTTCTTGCAGCAAGGCCGGTTTTTAAATATTCCACTTCAATTTCTGGAAACTGCTCTTTGGTTCGGTCGAAAGATTCTCTGTCGTAGCTCTGGGTATCGTAAAATAAAATTTTCATAATGTTTTTCCTCCTCGCTTTGCGGTCATCTTATTGTTCCCGCTTACAGGTATTACTATACTTCATTGTTAAAACTTTGTCAATGTATTATTTGTTAAAATTTTATCAATTAGTAAATTTATTTTCAACATCTTTCACAACAGTACAAATTTACTGGATCACCTCGTCCAGGAACCGGGACGGCTCGACTTTCTTTTCAAACCGTTCCTCCACATAACAGAGCGTCAGCTCTTTCCGGGCGCGCGTCATTCCGACGTAGAACATCCGCCGCTCCTCCTCGATCGCCTCCGCAAGGACTGCTTTCTGATACGGCATTACGCCCTCGTTGACGTCAAGAAGATAGACCTTGTCGTACTCGAGTCCCTTGACGCTGTGCAGGGTGGAAACCATAACTCCTTCCGCACTCTCTGCGCGCTGCTTCTGTTTTTCCTTCATCTTCTGCTGGTATTCCTCAATATGTGCAAACCAGCCCTCGATGCTTTTCTGGCTCTTTGCCGCCTCCTGCAGCTCGTCCAAAACGGAAATCAGATCATCCTCTTTCAGATGGCGGTATGCAACATATTCCTTCACATACTGTTCATAGCCGATCGCATAGCGGATGTAATTGACCGCGCCGAACGGCGATAAATGCGTCAGTGTCGTGATATCCTGCTCCAGTTTGCGGATCCGCTGGCACATCCAGTCTTTTTCTTCGTAATATTCCAGAAGTGCATCGAACGAAACAGTCGCCTCCTCAAAGGCATCCCGCGACAGATAACGGTTCGGGCGGTTGGCAATCTTTAAAAACTCGCCGCGCTTCCGGCTTCCCATCGCAAGATTCAGATACGTCAGCAGATCTTTCGCAATCCAGTGGTCATAGAGATCCGGCAGGGCATCCCGCATCTGGAACGGGATCTGTGCTTCCATCAGTTCCTCTATTGCTGTCCGGCAGCCAAGATTCGTGCGGAACAAAAGCGCCATCTCTTCATACGGACAGCCGTTTTTCTCCGCCTCCCGCAGCTCCTCGGCAACGGCACGCATCTCCTCGCGCGGGTTCTTATATCCCCGGATTGCAACCGGAGCGCCTTTCTCGTTGTTGGTGGAAATCGCCTTTTCATACCGCTTTTTGTTGTGGTGGATCAGGCATTGGGACCGCTTCACGATAAATTCCGTACTACGGTAATTTTTATCGAGCACTACCTGCGCCGCGCCCGGGTAATCTTTCGGAAAATTCAGCATGATCTCCGGCTTGGCCCCGCGGAACTGATAAATCGACTGATCGTCATCCCCGACAATAAAGAGGTTATTTTCCGGCAGCGCCAGCATCCGCACAATCTCATACTGCACGGGGCTGATGTCCTGAAACTCGTCAATCAGGATATACTGAAATTTCTGCTGCCAGGCGCGGAGGACCTCCGGCCGCTCCAGAAAGAGACGTTTGCACTGCACCATCAGATCGTCGAAATCGAGTTTTTTGTTCTCCTTCCGCCATTTCTCATACGCCTCATAGATTTCGCGGAACTTTTCCTGCGGCATACAGGCGGAATAGTAATGTTCCAGCGGGATCTGATTGTTCTTCACAGTGCCGATTTCGCGCGCCAGATTTTCCTCGAGATCCTCTTCCTCCAGGTCTCTGGCATAGTGGTTGACCAGCTCGCGCATCAGCCGCTTTTTCTCTTCCTCGCTTAAAATATTGTTGCCGGACATGCGATACGTATGGCGCAGAATCGCGTAGAATACCCCGTGGAACGTTCCAAAGGTGACCTGGGTACTCGTCTTTCCCATCGCCTTCAAATACCGCTCCTTCATCTCTTTTGCCGCCGCACGCGTAAATGTTACGACAAGAATACGAGAGGCGGAAATGCCGCTCGTTACAAGCTGGCAGGTCCGCCCCGTAATCACTGCGGTTTTCCCCGACCCCGGTCCGGCAAGGACCATCATGGGGCCGGTGGTATGCATCACCGCTTTTTTCTGTGAATTATTATATATCATTTGGATAATTTCTCAATCGCTTTGTCGATGCGGGCAAGAGACTCCTCTTTTCCCAGAACCTCAAGGATTTCCGTTGCGCCGGCCGGTGTCATCTGTTTTCCGGAAAGAGCGGTACGGATCGGCCACATAATATAACCGGTCTTGTATCCTTTTTCTTTTCCGAATGCGCTGAGCATCTCAAAGAGAGCATCATTGCTGAAATCTTCCTGCGCTGCCAGCAGCGGTTTTACTTCCTGAAGAAGTGCAAGGGAGGTCTCCTCGTTTGTCTTCATCTTTTTGTGAGTGTACATCGAAGCGTCGTATTCCGGAACTTCCTCGAAGAAGTCGATGAGGTCTGCAATATCCGGGAATACTTCGATTCTTGTTTTTACCATGGCTGCAATTTTCTTAAAATCGAGCGGACGGTGGATTGTCTTCTGGATATACGGAAGCGCCATCTCATAGAACTTCTCGTCGTCCATTGCCTTCATGTACTCGCCGTTCATCCAGCGGAGTTTTGTCATATCGAAAACGGCCGGAGATTTGCTGATGTGGTGGTAATCGAAGATTTTTACCAGCTCCTCGAGAGAATAGATCTCGCGGTTTCCTTCCGGGCTCCATCCAAGAAGGGCTACGAAGTTGACAATGGCATCTTTTAAGAAGCCCTGATCGATCAGGTCTTCATAAGAAGAATGGCCGCAGCGTTTGGACAGCTTCTGATGCTCCTCGTTGGTGATCAGCGGACAGTGTACGTAAACCGGAACTTCCCAGCCGAATGCCTCGTAAATACGGTTGTATTTCGGGGATGAGGACAGATACTCATTACCGCGGACAACGTGGGTTACACCCATCAGATGGTCGTCGATGACGTTTGCGAAGTTGTAGGTCGGATATCCGTCGGATTTGATCAGGATCAGGTCTTCCAGCTCCTCGTTGTTTACGGTGATGTCTCCGTAGATCTCATCGTGGAAGGTTGTGGTTCCTTCGGTCGGCATATTGAAACGGATGACGTACGGTTTGCCGGCTGCCAGATTGGCCTCTACTTCCTCTTTGGAAAGACCAAGGCAGTGTTTGTCGTAGATCGAGATTTCTTTTCCGCCTACGTTACGCTTGCACTGGCTCAGGCGCTCTGCGTCACAGAAGCAGTAATAAGCGTCACCCTGCTCTACCAGCTGTTTTGCGTATTTCAGGTACAGACCTGCTGCATTACGCTCGCTCTGTACGTACGGGCCGCAGCCGCCGTCTTTGTCCGGTCCCTCGTCGTGTACCAGGCCGGTCTCTTTTAAGGTACGGTAGATGATATCAAGTGCGCCTTCCTGGAAACGCTCCTGGTCGGTATCCTCGATACGGAGCATAAAGGTTCCGTCATCGTGTTTTGCGATCAGATACGCATACAGGGCAGTACGCAGATTTCCTACATGCATCCGGCCTGTCGGGCTCGGTGCAAATCTTGTTTTTACATTGCTCATTTTTCTTTTCTCCTGATTTCTGGTTTTTTCTGGAACAATCCTTTTGTCTGTTCCCTTCCACCATTTATTTAGAATGGAAAACAGCCCGGCGTTTCTTCCGAGCTGCACCATCCTTCCACTTTTGCCAGCGGCAATGCTCTTTTTCAGACCTCTACGCCGTGCTGTTTCAAATATTCCATAAAGTCGCCGACGGTAGAAAGGTCTGTCAGTTCGTCGGTGTCGATTTCAATTCCGTACTCGTCTTCTAATGCCATAACCATCTCGTAGAGATCCAGGGAATCTGCACCCAGGTCATCTTTAAAAGAGGTATCTTCGTTGATGCTGTCTGCATCACAGTTGAGCTGTTCTACTAAAATTTCTTTTATCTTTTCTAACATTGTTCTGCTCCTTCCTGCCTCTACCCGGCAGCCAGTATTTCTTTCGAAAAAAGTGTATCTGTTATTCCGGCATTTGTCAATAGATTTTTCTACTTTTACTGTTCTTCCACCTGCGCCTCTCCTTCTCCGCTCTTTCCATCCTGGAACACAATAAAGCGGGAGACGCACAGGGCAATGCCGATTTCCGTCAGGATAAAGAGCACCGATGTTCCTCCGTAACTGATAAATGGAAGGGTAATTCCCGTTGCCGGCATCAGTTTCAGAACAACGCACAGGTTCAGAATAACCTGAATGGAAATATGTGCAAAAACGCCGCTCACCATCAGCATTCCATACGCGTCCGGCGCATTCTGTGCAACCACAAACAGACGGTACAGCAGGTAGCCAAACAGCAGCAATACAAGAATCGCGCCAAATATTCCAAGCTCCTCGCAGATGATCGAGAAGATCATATCGTTCTGTGCTTCCGGAATTGTTGTAATCTTCTGCGTACTGTTGCCAAGTCCTTTTCCGAGAAATCCACCGGATCCAATCGCATAAAGTCCCTGCAGAATCTGATAGCTGCCTCCGGAAAGCCATTCATAGATACGGTTCGACCGGAAGTCACCGCCTATTCTTTCAAAGATCTGCAGATTATTTTTTAAAATGATAATCGCAAAAACGCCAATTACCGCCGCGCCCGGAATCACACGCGCATAAAATTTTACCTCCGGGTCCGCCAGAAACAAAATGACGCAGGCGATGAGTCCCAGAATAATGGCGGTACTCAGGTTGTCCGTCAGAATCCACGCAGCCAGCGCCTGCAGCACGCCAAGTCCGAGGACAATTGCTTTTGCGCGGATGGTACGCATATTTTTTCCCATCTTCAGGATAATGTATGGCAAATACAGAATCAGCCCCAGCTTTCCAATCTCCGCAGGCTGAAGACTGCCACCGCCGATCCGGAGCCATCTTCTCGCCCCGTAGGCTTCATAACCAAGCGGCGTAAACCTTACCGCCGCCATCAGAAGGAGACTTCCCCAGTATACCAGTGCTGCAATCCGCTGGAACCATACACTATGATAATCTACAAACTTCGACAATATCACAATCCCCACCAGAACAATAGCAGAAAGCCCCGCCTGATGCGTGAAATAATACATATCATTTCCCTTGAATGTACTGGCCGCCTCGTAGGCACTCGCGCTGTACAGCATAATCAGTCCGAAGCTGACCAGCAAAATAGTGCAGGCCAGCAGGTTATAATCATAAAAATCCGAAGGAAGTTTTTTCTTCCTCTTTTTCTTCTTTTCTTTCTTCTGGGATGGCATGTTTACTTTCTCTGCCATGAAGTTTCCACCTCCATTGTTTTACTCCATTTATTTCAGTGCATAGCCAAGCAGGCTGACAAAGCCCGGATTTCGGTCGGTCGTTCCGAGGATAACCTTACGCACCAGCTCCGGATCGTCCGTGATAATGTTGTCCACGCCGCAGTTGACCATCCGCTGCATATCTCCCTGATAATTCAGCGTCCAGGCACAGACTTCTTTACCAAGACTGTGCGCATGCTCTACAAAGCTTTCTGTGATGTACGTATATTTTACAGAAAAGAAGTCCGCCGCGTCCATATCCTCCAGGCCTCCGTACGACATTTTCATCGTATACCCGGTCTTGATATCCGGATTGATTTTCTTTGCCTGCCTGAGGAAATTGTAGTTCATGGAAGTCAGCACACACTGATCCACAAAGTCATTGTCCTCGATGATTTTCACCACTTTTTTGACAATATTCTGGTTGTGGCCGTTGTATTTTACTTCGATATTCAGGTTGATTTTTCCTTTCGCGTACGCGATGACTTCTTCCAGCTTCGGAATCTGCTCGCCGCGGAATTTTTTGTTGAATCGTACACCGGCATCGAGCTGGCTGATTTCATCGTAGGTCAGGGTCCAGATGCTGGCATTCAGACCGGTTGTCCGCCTCAGATTTGTGTCGTGCATAAGGACAATCTCACCATCACTCGTCTCCTGTACATCGATCTCCGCGTAATCCGACATGCTGTCCACTGCATATTTGATCGCGCTCATCGTATTTTCCGGTGCTTTTCTGGCTCCGCCCCGGTGCGCTGACACCGAAATATACTGGGAGGAAGCCGTTGCCTCTGCACGTGTTGCGCGCATGGCATATACAAGATAAACCGTTTCTCCCGCCAGCATGGCGATCGTGAGAACCACCGCCGTTACCGGACCGCAGAATGTGCGTACCAGCTTCGAGCTCGGCTTTTTCGTTGTCCGGCTCTTCTGGTAGCCCTTTCGGGAGGAACGGATAAAAATCAGATACAGATACGTAATGCTTCCGATAAGGCCGAACGCTCCGCCGATCAGGCTCATCGTCGATTTGACCCAGTCACCGTAGACGATGACGGTACTGACAACGGTAGACGGCGTTTTCACCAGCTTTGCATAGGCAACGACAGCCGTTCCGAAAATCAGATACAAAACCCACGTAATCAGAAAAATCATCACCTGGAAAAAGACGTTGATGCCAAGCTCACGCAGCACGCGTTTTTCCAGTGTCTGGCGCACCCGCAGATGGGTATTTTTCTCTTTTTCCGTCATCATGCACCGGAACGGGATGGTGTAGGAAAACACAAACGAGAACGCGATAAGCAGAATCGTCAGCACCACCGGGATCCAGTATGCCGGGAAGGCATTGAAAATCTTCGTCAGGGAAACCTGAAGCAGTTTCATACTGCGGATGGCGCTGTAGCTGCTGTGCAGCCAAAGGTACGGGAAGCTCGCTGCCATGTAAAAAAACCAGGTCCACGGGCGGGCACGCACAAACTGTGCAGCTCCTCTTCCGCCGGCAAGCATCATGACAGGAACGGAAATCCGTTTTCGTTTCCAGGAGGCCTCCAGAGCCGCCATGACAGCATAGATTTCAAACAGCATACAGAAAAAGAAAACAAGCAGAATTCCAAAAATCAGCAGAAGGGTCAGCGGATGCAGCATGATCTTGTTGAAGTTTTCCGATGTCATATAACTCGTTCCGAGCTGTTTTAAGGAAAAGTTGATCGCCGCATTGGCGAGTCTTGAAACCAGCCGGCTGGAAAACAGGCGGTAGACCGTCTCAAATATCACGATGCTAAGCAGGTTTTTCTGCAAAAGTTTCCATGCCATATTCAGATAAATTCGTATCATTCCTGCATTTTTTACTGCCTTTTTTCTCATCTGCTGTTGTTCTCTCCTGTCAGCCGCAATTCCCCCGATGAATCTGTATGCAAAATTACCTTTATTTTTCTCTTTTGTATTTTACATTTGACACTTCGAGTCTTTTTTGAAGCTCTTTTCTTTCTGTTCATTTTAAACTATCTTCCAGTATAACACAAAACCGGGTCTTTGAGTATTCTTTTTTCTATTTCTGGTTGCACCACTTCTGCAGTTTTTTTACCATGGCGGATGGGCTGCTTACTGTGCCGTCGATCGGCGTACCGAGTTTTTTCTGCCAGGCGAGGATTGTCTGCGGACCGATATAGCCGTCCATGCCGGCCGATGCCCATTTCTGCATTTCTTTTACAAGGGCCGATCCGCCTTTTGGCGTACTGTCCCACTCGGCGGCTGTGATGCCATCACAGAATTTCCGGTTGACGGCCAGCTGATTGCTGATTTTTCCATCCTGCGGTGTGCCGAAAAGTTCCTGCAGACGGCGCGTCAGATTTTCGCCCCAGATTCCGTCCTCTGCGACTGTCTTTCCGGATGACTTTGCTGTCTCTGCCGATTTTTCTTTTGCGGGACCGGCATAACGGCAATACGCTGTATGGCAGTTGACCCAGCCTGCCCCTGAGAGAAGCCGTCCCCAGCTTGTGTTCTGGATTTCCGTCACCGTGTAGCTTCCCTGATCCCGGATCGTTCCGGCAATCCTGCTGTCCGCATCCGGTGCCTGACGGATGTTGAGGGCCGCTGTCTGCACCTGATAGATCCCGGGCTCATACGTTTTTCCTGTTCCGCTGCCTGCTGTTCCCGTTCCTGTGCTCCCTGCACCGCTTCCGATCATCCGCTTCATGCGGTCCCAGTCACCGCGGTTCATGATCTGGCTCGGACAGTATTTGCTGCAGATGTCATAATGACGATAGACTCTTTCCAGCGGAATCCCCGTCTCCCGCATGATCTCCCGCACCAGTGCCGCAGTATTCTCAAATGCTTTTTCATAATTATACCCGGCCTGCACACACATCTCCACGCCGATGCTGTTCTTGTTGCCGTACTGCTGAAACAGATTTTTTCCGCCGTAATTAATGCCGACATGCCAGCACCCCCGGCTGTGCGGTGCCGCCTGGTAGGCTGTGTCACCGTCATCGACGTAATAGTGTGCGGAAATGTTCTGGAAATTCCCGTCATGCTGTGCTCTCGCATGTGCCCGCGCATCGGCACCTGCTGCGAAGTTGTCGGTGTTGTGGACTACGATACATTTGGGATTGTTTTCCGCATACGTATTCTGATTGCCAAGATACGACCGATCAATTCTCATATTCTCCCCTTTCTGACGGTTCCGACTGCTCCGGCATAACACAGATTTTTTGAAGCGCCGTTCACTCCGGCTTATGGATCTGCTTGATAATCTGATTCACATAATTGCTCAGCCCCGCCACCAGAATCCCCTGCGTGACCGCCGTAAAAACCGCCATCGCCCCCTCCTTCGCCGTCTCAATCTCACTCGTCGCCATCACCCAAACCGCACACAGCACCATGCTGATGCCGCCTAAGATCAGCGGAATGTACTTATTCTTCACCGCCTGCGCCTGCCGCAAAGCAACACCGAAAAAATACAGCACGAACGCAACGACGATGAGTTCGGGCTTTACATAATTCATTGCTTCCATGGAACATCCTTTCTGACTTTTCTGTTTTTGAAAGTCTTTTTTCTATATTATGATGGGATAATGATTTACGACTGGATAAGATTTTCTTACTGTAAACCCAAAAAATCCCACCTGTTTTTCAGATGGGATTTTCCAGTGGTGTGCTGTTCTTTGATTTTTAATTTACTATCTTGTGCAGCAATTCCCCTGACCTGCCCCTGGCTGCGGTGCCGCACAGAAAGTCTTTGCATCAAACGACGGATTAAACGCATAAAAGTTCTTCGAATTCAATTCGTCCTGTACAGAACGCAGTGCTTCACCAAAACGTTGGAAATGCACAACCTCACGTGCCCGCAGGAAACGAATCGGATCAGCTACCTCCGGATCTTTTACCAAGCGAAGGATGTTGTCGTACGTTGACCGGGCTTTCTGTTCTGCAGCGAGATCTTCGAACAGATCTGTTAACGGATCGCCTTTCGACTGAAATTCGCAGGAATTAAACGGGACTCCGCCGGCCGCCTGTGGCCAGATTCCGGCTGTGTGGTCTACATAGTAATTAGCAAAACCGGAATTCTGAATTTCTTCCAGCGAAAGATTACAGGTAAGCTGATGAACGATCGTGGATACCATTTCGAGATGAGCTAATTCCTCGGTACCAACATCATTCAACACCCCCGCTACAATTCGGTTCGGTGCTGTGAAACGCTGAGAGAGATACCGCATGGATGCGCCCATCTCTCCATCCGGTCCACCGTACTGACTCATGATAATTTGGGCGATTTTGGGGTTTGGTGTCGTGATGTTTACAGGATACTCGAGGCGTTTTTCATAATTCCACATCCGTCAGCACCCTCCTTTCCGGTTGACTTCCCACGGCCATGGCTGCATAACCCATTCGAAAGAACGGCTCATGCGGTCGTTGGCGGTATCGATCGTGAGCGGGCCGTACTGTTCTGCGTACTGTTTCAGTGCTTCTTTTCGAAGCTCCACTTTTTCCCGGAAAAAGGCAAGTGCATCTTCATCCTCCGGGTGGGTGTCGAGGTAAAGGTTCATTTCAACAACAGCAAAGCTGACCTGATCAATCCAGGCGAGCAGCTTTTCACGGGATGGCATCTGCGGCATCATAGGCACTCTCCTCCTCCCTTTCCACAGAATGGTTTACAGAGTTCCGGAAATAAGGTTCCATTTTTTAATGCAGTGGAAAGATCATAGATCTGTTCAAACCGCTGCATCGGAACGTACGCCATTGCAGGTATCATATGATCTACATGCTGCATTTTCCGCGGGAAATTCCTTGGTTCCATCTTCAGTTCCATATTGTTTGAAGCGGCGCGGCGGTTCTGCATATTGTTCGCACCGCAGCAGCCGCGATTCATACGGGATGAATCCATACCATGTTCCTCTTTCATTTTCTGTTCTTTATAGAGTATGAAGAAAATAAGAAAGTGTCAAAAAAGGCAGCGGTTTCTCTTCCGCTGCCTTTCTGTCATACTAATGAAATTTTCATCAAAACTGCATCTCATACAAATGCGCATAAATCCCGCCTTTCGCGAGCAGTTCCTTATGTGTGCCTTCCTCCGCAATTCCATTCTCCGTCAGCACCAGAATCCGCTTTGCATTCCGGATTGTGGACAGCCGGTGCGCAATCACGAAGGTTGTCCTGTCTTTCGCCAGAAGTTCCAAAGATTTCTGGACGACTTTTTCGCTTTCGTTGTCGAGCGCTGAGGTTGCCTCGTCGAAAATCAGGATCGGCGGGTTTTTGAGGAATACGCGGGCGATGGACAGCCGTTGTTTCTGGCCACCGGAAAGTTTTACGCCGCGCTGGCCGATATCGGTGTCGTAGCCGTCCGCCAGCTCCATGATAAATTCATGTGCATTGGCCGCTTTCGCTGCGCGGATGACCTCCTCGTCGGTCGCATCCGGTCTGCCATAGCGGATGTTGTCGATGATCGTTCCCGCAAACAGGTACACATCCTGCTGCACAATACCGATCTCATCGCGCAGATCCTTTAACTTCACATCGCGGATGTCCTTTCCATCCAGCAGAATCCGTCCTTCCGTCACATCGTAAAAACGCGGAATCAGCGAGCATAGCGTCGTCTTTCCGGCGCCGGAGCTGCCGACCAGTGCCACATAGTCGCCGGCCGGGACATGCAGATTCACATTGCTTAACACGTTTTCCTTCGACTCCTCATAGTAAAACGAAACGTTTTCAAAGGTTACTTCTCCTTGCACATTCTTCAGTGGCAGTGCATCCGGCTTGTCCTGGATGTCCGGTGCGATGCTCATAATTTCCAGGAAACGTTCGTAACCGGAATAACCATTCTGGAACTGCTCCGTAAAGTTCACCAGCTTTTTCACCGGATCTGTACAGTTGTTGATGTACAGAAGAAAGGTAACCAGATCCGCCGCCCCAAGCTTCCCACCTGTCATCAGCAATGCGCCGACAATCAGCGAAATAACGGTAATCAGCGTCGAAAAGGCTCCCATTCCCGAATTGTAAATTCCCATATAGCGGTAGCTGACCTTCTTCGAATCGACAAAACGGTCATTTCCCGCATTGAACTTACGCATCTCTTCTGTCTCATTTCCAAACGATTTGACAACACGGATCCCCGAAAGACTGTCCTCAATCTGACTGTTGATATCCGCAATTCTGCGGCGGTTTTCCTTGAATGCACTCTTCATGCGGCTGTTCATCACTAACGCAAACAGCAGCATCACCACAATAACCACAAGCGGCACACATGCCAGCATCGGATTTACCACAAACAGAATAATCATCGCGCCGATCAGTTTGATAAACGAAATGACAATATCCTCCGGCCCATGATGTAAAAGCTCACTGATATCGAACAGATCGCTTGTGATGCGCGACAACAGATGGCCGACCTTCTGGTTATCGAAAAAAGCAAACGAAAGCTTTTGATAATGGCCGAAGATCTCGTTCCGCATATCATGCTCAATCCGCGCCCCCATCACATGGCCGTAATAGGCAATATAAAAGTTACAGTACATTTCAACCAGAACCATAGCAATCATCAGAATACCGAGGCGGATAATCTCACCCGTTGCCTGCTCCAGCGGCTTTTCCACAACCGTACTCGTAATATACCGTACAATCAGCGGAATCACCAGTGTAATGGCTGCTCCAAGCATTGCAAAAAACATGTCGGTAAAAAACAATCCCTTATATGGAATGTAATACCGCGCCAGCTGGCGGATTCTTCTCTTCTCTTTTCCGGTTTCTTTTTCTTTACTCATCCTGTCCTCCCTTTCCGTTGGAAACCATTTTGTAATCTTTTCGGAACTCAGACGGTGATACGCCGCATGCCGTTTTAAATGATTTCATGAAATGCTTATCATTTTCAAATCCAACCTGTTTGGCAATTTCCGTAATTTTATCTTCTGTTTGAATCAACAGACGCTTTGCCTCCGCAATGCGGATCTCCTTCAGATAGTTCACAAAATTCACACCGGTATGTTCTTTAAACGCTGCTGAAAACAGCGAATAATTCATGCAAATATGGTTAGATACCATCGCCATATTCAGATCTTTTGCATAATTTTCCCGAATATATGAAATTGCCTCTTCCATTTTTTCTTTTCCGGCTGTCTGACTTTTCAGGCTTTCCCTGTAAACGTGTATCCATTCTTCAAACGCATCCAGAAACAGATCTGCATCACGGTACTGCAGAGGACGCGGACATTTTTCCTGTTTTTCCGGCATGCGGTAAAAAAGATCCAGTTCTTTGCAGATTGCTTCCGTCACTGTCAGAAGCTGATAGGGGGAGACCCTCTGATGCGCCGCCTCAAAATACCAGTTCCGCATTTTTCGCAGCACAGTATCTGCCCGGTCCGTTGGCACCTGCAGAATAAATTTTTCCTGAAACTGTGCCAGCTCCGGCTTTTCCTCAAAACATTTTTTCTGATATTCTTCCACAGGATTTTTCTGTATAAATGCCATTTCCCGGGCCAGCAGTGCTTCCTGGTATGCCTCTGGAATTTCCATCACAGAACGATGTTCTTTTCCCACTCCGAGACAAAATCTCTCATCTTTTTCTTTCATGATCCGCTCTGCCTCCGGTTCCGGCAGAAGATACAGAACTCCTCCTTCTACGCCTTCCAGCAGAATTCCGCTGCATTTCGAAAACCGTTCCCCATTTGCCTTGCTGGTCAGCAGGATCCGGAAGCTGTCGTTTCCGATGTGGCGCCGGAGCCTGCTTTCCATATCCATCCATTCTTTTCTTCGGCCATTTCTGCATTCATCATCAGATAACGGAGCTGATTTAAAAAGCACCGTTCTTCCTCTTCTTCCGTTTCCCGGGTCTCCGAAAAGCTCTCGTTCCAGATTTTCCAGAAGCTGTTCTATCGTCTCCGCTTGATCGTTTAAATATAGTCCCGAACTCCATGTTTCATCATTTCAACCGCATAGGAAAATTCATCATAGCCACTTAAAACAATAACAACAGGTTTCTGTGACAGCTCCTCCAATTTTGTTGACCAGTGTCAGACCGTCCACTTTTGGGCATACGGATATCAGTGAACATGACGTCCACCCTCTGTTTTCTCAAAATCTCCAATGCCTCTTCTCCGTTTCGACACTCCAGAATCTCCTCCACCGGCACGCTGCTTCGCCGGATCATCGCCACGATTCCCTGTCGAATCAATTTTTCATCTTCTACAACCAGCAGTGTATTCATTTTCTTTTTCTTCCTCTTTCTCGTCACCCTCTTGATCCATCGGAGAATATTTCCCCCTCGTGATGGGAAGATGAATGCTCACCTTCGTATAGCAATGCTCTTTTGTATAAACTGACAGTCCATACTCTGTTCCAAATTGAATGTGGATTCTGTCCTGTACATTCCGAAGCCCGATTCCATGTTTCGGCTGTGTATCTGAATTCAGGCGCATTCTTAGTTTACGTCTCAGAATTGCAAGCTGCTTTTCTGACATGCCTATTCCGGAATCTGTGATTTCAATCTCAAAGCTCTTTTCATGCTCTATTCCTTTGATTTCAATGACGGCGTCTGCATCCAGCTCCTCAATTCCATGTGTGATTGCATTTTCCACAATCGGCTGAAGAGACATCTTGGGGATATCCTGCCGATACAAATTTTCCGGTATCTGAACAGATAATGTAATTGTGAAATCATACCGCAGATTCATCAGTTCCACATAGTTCTGAATATAATTCATCTCATCCTGAACGGTTACCAGAAATTTATTCCAGCGCATATTGTAGTGCAGCATTTCACCAAGTGCTGTTACCGCATCGGAAATCGTATACTCTTCATTAATCTCAGCCATCATCTTAATGGATTCCAGAACATTATAAATAAAATGAGCGTTAATCTGGTTCTGCATTGCCCGGATTGCCGTATCTTTCAGCGCTGCCTCCCTTTTGATGCTTTCCTCGTTCTGTTTCTGAATTCTCTCCAGCATTCCGTTGATACCATAGCTCATTTCCCGCATCTCTTCTGCGCTGTAACAAACCTTTATCTTTGTTGTTCCATTGTCAATCTGACGCATCTCACACAGGACGTCATAAAACTCCTTCAGCAGGCCACGCACAATCAGATTGACCACCACAATCAGAAGCAGCCCGAAGCCGGCAAATTCAAGCAGCATTCTCTGCTGCTGTTTGATCATGTTTCCGGTTGCATCATCCAAATTGGTCAGTGTTACAAACATTCCATTGAGTTTATCGACTTTCCGAAGCACAATTGCAACGTTTTTTCCGGTCAATCACCGCGCTCTGCTGACTCTCTTTTCTGTCACGGATTCCTGCCCGGAACAGAATCAGCCCCCGATAGGACTGCCATTTGCAGGCTGCCGCTGTTTTTCCGCAGTCATATAAATTCCAATTTTCATCAACAAAGCAGGCCCAGCTGCTGTCACCGGATCGATAAATTTCGGGAAATATGTCTGCCATACGCATGGATACCTCGATCACGCCAAGCCTTCCTCCGCTTTGATCCCGCAGTTCCCGTACATAAGTCATCAAATGGGAACCTTCTTTTTTTGTACCGGAGATAATATTTTTTTCCTGTATGTCAAAAAACCACTGTCCTCCGCCCTGATAGCTTCGGTACCAGGCGCAGTTTTTCATCTTTTCCTTCTGGTACAGGATCGGCTGCTGCTCCAGAAAACCATCTGCCATGGCAAAAATATGGATCTGGTACAGATCTGGCATTGCCTCCTGCATTTTATCGATTATGCTGATGCTGTTGTTTCGAAATTGCTGATAATAGCTCTCCGAGATCTCCTCTCCCCTCCTGAGATGAAGAAGATATTTTTCCAACGGTTCATACTCCTGCAGCGTATCTACAACCATTGAGCAGGCATTCGCTTTTGCATTCACCTCCGCACAGGTAAGATCTATTGCCGTTACTGCTTCATTTACCCCATGATCTATGGCATTCTTTTTGATACTCCTAAACCCAAAGCACATCATGCCAAAAAGCGGAATAAAAATAAAGATCAACGTTGTTGCGGATAAATTTTTGGTTCAGATTTCAGTCCGCGAAACCAGTTTCGCATTTTTCATTCCCCCAGTTTTCTTTTCGGTTCTGTAACCTTACTAATTTTATCCAGTTTTTTCTTTAAAAAGCAATTTTTTCAGAAAAATTATTGACTAAAAAGAGAAAGACGGATACACTTTTTTTCCGGCATCCGTCTCTCTTTTCGCAAGACTCATATATGACGCAAAGCATGATTCCGGGGAAACAGCTTTACCATGTTATACTGTTGTCAGATCCCACGGTTCATAAATCTTTGGAACATCGCTGATCAGACGTTTGGTATACGCTGCTGTCGGGTGAAGAATTACTTCTTCTGCCGGACCGGACTCTACAAATTTTCCATGCTCCATAATATAAACATTATCGGATACATAGTAAGCAAGACCAATATCGTGGGTGATGAAGATAATCGTCATATTAATCTCATCACGCAACTTCAGCAGCATATCCAGGATCGTTGCACGTGAGCAGGCATCAATCATAGACGTCGGCTCATCGGCAAGCAGAATCTTTGGTTTCAGAAGGAAAATACGTGCAATCATCAGTCGCTGCATCTGGCCTCCTGACAGCTCAAATGGATATTTGTTTGTCAGTTCTGCGTATTTTAAGTTTACAAAGCTGCAGGCCTCTGTCATCAGACGTTCTTTTTCTTCTTTCGGCAGATTCTTGTCACCGCGCATATTAATGCAATCCAGCAGAACAGAATCTACACGTTTAAACATATTGTAGGAAGCAAACGGATCCTGGAAAATCGCCTGAATTCCCTTCCAGTACTCTTTTTTCTTCTTTCCGTTCGAGATGTCTCTTGGTTTACCCTGGAAATCAATTTCACCTTCCGTTACGCTGATCAGCCCGAGCAACATCTTCGAAAGGGTTGTTTTTCCGGATCCGGATTCTCCTACGATAGAAACAAATTCACCTTCATGAAAATCGAAATCAACATGGTCTACAGCGACCGTTTTTGCATCGCCAAAGCCAAACACTTTCGTTACGCCTCTTCCGGAGAGGCATGGTTTTAATTCTTTACCATCACGCATTTGCATACACCTCCCGAACCTTTCTCTCAGACATCAGGCAGCGGTACTCTCTTCCGTTCGGCAGTTCGATGACCTCTGGTTTCATACCGCGGCAGGTTGGCTGTGCATAAGGACAGCGGTCTGCGAAACGGCAGCCCTCCGGCGGATGCTTCAGGTTTGGCGGAGTTCCCGGAATTGCAGTCAGCTTCTGTTCTCTTACACCTTCCTCCGGAACGATGATCGATCCCATCAGACCTTTGGAATATGGATGCAGCGGATCGAATACCATTTCTTTTGCGGTACCTTTTTCTACAATCTGTCCAGCATACATAACCATAATATCATCGGTTACGTTGTAAAGAAGCGGCAGCTCGTGTGTGATGAAGATCATGGATTTGATAAATCCTTTTTCCATCAGATCACGCATCATTTTAATAACCATTTTCTGGGAAGTTACATCCAGCGCGGACGATGGCTCATCGGCGATCAGTACCTTCGGAGAAAGAATGGTCGAAATTGCGATAACGGTTCTCTGTTTCATACCTCCGGAAAGCTCAACCGCATGCTTTTGCAGTACCTCCTCCGGCAGGCCTAAGATCTGAAAACGTTCTTTTGCCAGATCATAAATATCCTTTCTCGGCATTTTCGGATCATGCGCATGAATAACGTCTTCTACAAATCGGATGATTTTCTGTGTCGGGTTCAGAGCATTCATTGCTGCCTGCGGAATGTAGGCGATCTCATTGCCCAGAATATTTTTCCGGACATCGTCTGGTTTCATTCCGGAAATTTTTCTTCCATCTACGATAATATCGCCGCTGATGTAGTGAAGCGGTGCGAAATAATAGCCCATCAGGGACAGTGCCAGCGTCGATTTACCACAGCCGGACTCACCTGCTACACCGAGGGATTTTCCCTCCTCAATCTTCAGGGAGACTCCGTCTACGGCGTATACATCTTCATGAAAACGAGTTACATATTTCGTTTTCAGATTGTTTACTTCCAGCATTACTTTTCCCATAGCTGCCTCCTTAGTCTCTTAACTGCGGGTTGAATACCTGGTCAAGACCGGTGTTCATCAGGTTAAGAGAGAATGAAATAAGTGCGATTACAAGAATAACCGGGAAATATGCCCACCATGCACCGTTTAAGTGTGCATTGTACTGGGTTGCCCATTGCATCATAAGACCAAGTGTTGCAGTCTTTGTGGTTGCCGGTCCAAGTCCGATCATAGAAAGCTGTGCCTCTGCCAGAATTCCGGAGGAAATCTGGAGAATGAAGGCCATAACAACGTAGGATGCAACGTACGGAAGGATGTCGGTAAGGACAATCCGCAGCATGCTGTGGCCGGACAGTTTGGAAAGGTTTACATGGTCACGGTTTCGAAGAGAAATAACCTGGGAACGTACAGAACGTGTTGTCCACGGCCATGCGGTAATTCCGATCAGGAGTGCCACCATCATGATTCCCCTCTGAGACTCACCTACGCTGTAGGAGATGAGGATCAGGAGAACGAAGGATGGGATAACGGTGAACAAGTTGGTAAAGAACAGAATCAGGTTGTCCACAAAACCTCCAAGGTAACCTGCAAGAAGTCCGAGGAACAGTCCGATCACAGTTGCAATGATTCCCGCAACCAGACCAATTTTCAGGGATGAACCTGTTGCAGAGATCAGCTCAGTCAAAACATCACGACCAAAGTTATCTGTACCAAGAACAAAGTTCTGACGGTTAATGACATCTTTTTCATTGATGTACTGCTTGCTGTCGATGCTCTGAACCTCTTCCAGCTCACCGGTCTCTTCATTTTTCTCGGCAATAATGGTTGGAACATCCTCTAAAATACCGTCGATTTCGTTGTCAAGACGCTGATATTTTTTTGCTTTTTTTGCTGCGATAAAGGCCTTTCTGTTCTGCATTTGGGTCATATTTTTCCTCCCAGAGAGCAATCAGACCTTCTGCATCGGTAACATCGATTTCACTGGCATCTACACCGCCGTATTTTTCCAGCCATTCTGCCATCATAGAACGGTTGTCCATTGTCAGTTTGCTTTCAACGATGGATGCGGTTGCATCAACATTCATCTTATACGTTTTGCCGGAATTTACGGTGTCCTGAATCGAAAGATAGGTACCCGGTTTGAAAAAGTTTCCGTTTCCGATCATTGCCAGCGGATCTTTTGCCACAACAAGCGGATAGATGATAATAGTCAGGAGAATTGCCAAGAAGATTACAAATCCTGTCACGAATTTTCCTGAATGAAAAAAGTCTGTTTGATTGTATTTTTCATAGCGTATTCTCCTTTCTAATCCTGCTGGGATGCTTTGACACGTGGGTCAATGACTGCATACAGAAGTTCAACAAGCAGGTTGGCCAGCAGAACCATGATAGTAATGATTAACGTACAGGCAGAAAGCAACGGATAATCCTGGCCGGTAACTGCTGAGAGCATCGTTGTTCCAAGTCCCGGATAACTGAATACCATCTCAGCTACCAGGTTACCGCCTATCATGGTACCAAGGGACATTGCAAGACCGGTGATCTGCGGAAGCATTGCGTTACGGAACACATATTTCACAATCGTATGATCCTTGATTCCAAGGAAACGACTGTATTTTACATAGTCGGCATTCAATTCATAAATTGACATTGAACGCATACCAATAGCCTGGCCGCCGATCGTGATGATTACGATAGACCAGAACGGCAACTGGTAATGTGAAAGCACAGATTTCATAAAAGCAAGGCTCATATGCGGAATCATACTGCTCGCATAGCCGCCTGCTGCAGGTGCAATATGTAATTTCAGTGAGAAACAAATAAAGTACGGTTGCCATACCAAAGGCAGGTACGTTACTGATAAACAGGAATGCCGGAAGGATTGCCTTGTCGAAAACACCTTTCATGTAAGCTGCAATTGCACCAAGCAGGTTACCAAGAATCCATCCAACAATAATGGCCGGAAGCTGTAAACATATGGTCCACAGAACCGAACTGGAATAATATCGGATACGGTACGCGGATACTGGCTGAAAAGAAATGCCGAAATTCACCGCGAAGTCATTTTTTACCAGGAAAAACTGGACATACATTGGTTTGTTAATACCAAATTTCGCTGCATAGTCTTCATATACTTTCTGAATTGCAGTCGCATCGGTCATACCTTCTACCGATTTGGACGCAATAGTTGAAACCGGGATCGCCCGGCATCAGACGCGGAAGAATGAAGTTCAGCAGCACTGCAAAGACTAACGTCAAAAGATACCACATGATCTTCTGCGTATAATACTTTTTCATTCCTTTCATAGAGGAACCCTCCTTCTGATTTTGTAAAAGCGGCCGGAGCACCCCGGCTCCGGCCGCCTCTGTTACAATTCAGTGTGTGCTTTCTTTCTGTTTGGCAAATCAGCCGTCAATCAGTTCCAGATTGTACAGTGCTGCTACGCCATAACCATCGGTGCAGTCCATCGGAGGAACATTGGTTCCATCGTCTTTCTGCGGATAGTTGGTCCATACGGACTCGTTTACTTCGTGGAATACCTGCGGTCTGTACATCAGCGGTACACACGGGCAATCTTCCAGCATAATCTTGGAAAGTTCTGTATAGTAATCTTTCAGTTTTGCATCATCGGTCTCATGAGGAATTGCTGCAAGGATTTCATCTACACGGTCGTTCTGATAATGACCGAAGTTACCACTGAAGTTAACCTCAAGATCGTTGTAATCAGAGCTCATGAAGAAACGGCATCTCATGTACGGGTTGGCAACCGATGTACCAGGGCCGGACTGCATGGTGATTTCGAAGTTTCCGGTACTGTAATCCGTGCTGTAGTTTGCTGCTTCCGGGAAGTAGGTCTCAATGTTGATACCAATATTCTTTCCTGCTGCTGCTACGATTTCAAGGGTTGCATTCCAGTCAGACCATCCTGTCGGGCACTCAGCCTTATAGGAAAGGTTCTTTCCGTTGTACTCACGGATTCCGTCTCCGTCGGTGTCTACGATTCCGGCATCGTCCAGAAGCTTCTTAGCACCTTCTACATCGGCATTGGACCACTGATACTCTTTTAAGGCATCCTGATCCACCATAGCCTGCTCAGCATCGGTCGGGTTCATGACAGAACGCGGAACATCTGCGAAGGTAGGAGACTGTCCGGACATTGCTGAAGAAATAACCTGATCGTAGTCAACTGCCATAGCGATTGCCTTACGAACAGCTACCTGATCCAGTCCTTCTACTTCTGTATTAAAGAACAGGGTAGGCATTGTCATACACAGCTGATACGGTGCTTCATCAACATAGGTAGAAATCGGAAGATCCTGCTCTAACCACAATTTCTGAAGGTCTGTGATGAATATCTGTGCCACATCAATATCACCATTCTGGAATGCGGTGGTAGCTGCTGCGTTATCTTTAAAGATCGGGTGAGAAATATATTTCGGAACCGGAAGCTTACCCCACATGGAATCTGCCTGTCCCCAATAATTATCATCGCGGATCAGAACTACGTTCTGGTCATTGTCAAAGTATTTTTTGTACGGTCCGGAAGTTACCAGATCGTCCATCTTATCCATTTTAATTGCTTCAGCATCGTTGTTGTTTCTGTCAGCTACGGTCTTTAAATAATTTTCCTGCATGATGTAGAGCATCGGCAGATATCTTTCCGCAAGAACCGGGTTAACTGCTTCGCCGGAGTCATCGGTTGTCAGTTTGAAGACTACGGTACTGTCATCCTGTGCAACAACATCTGCAATGTAGCTCTTCATTTCAGCGCCGGTAGAAGAATTGTAATCTACATGTGCATGATAGGTAGCTGCTACATCTTTTGCAGTAACCGGTGTGCCGTCATTCCATTTTGCATCAGCTTTGATCTTAACGGTAATTTCGGTACGGGCATCGTTCCAAACCGGATCTCCGTCTGCAAGCAGCGGATACATTTTTGCATCCAGCGGATTCCACATATAAAGAGTTTCATAAACAAGTACACGTGAAGCATCGCCCTGTGCTATAACCATTGCATTGTTTGAGTTTGCGGACATTGGGTTGTAATCGTTGACGGTACCCCACTGCTGTCCTGCGAAGTAAAGAGTTTCATTTCTTGGAAGCTCTCCTACCACATCATCTGAACCTGTGGTATCTTCGCTGGAAGCATCTGCTGTGCTGGAAGATGCTGCTGTGGCATCGCTTGATGCATCTGCTGTTCCGCTGGAGGATGCTGTTGCTCCTCCGGATGAACCGGTGCTTGTACTTCCGCTGTCTCCACATCCAGCAAGCATCGTTCCTGCCATTGTCACTGTCATTAACAGTGCAAGGACTTTCATGTTACGCTTTTTCATACTTTTTACCTCCTTAAGGTTTTCGTTCTTGCTTGATGAGTTCATTATACACAAAGGCTGTTAGAAAAACAGTGTCTTATTTTTGTTTTTGGTGTTCTTTTTTGTTTTGCGTTGGTTGAATTGCTCGTTTTTCCCTTTTTAATCTCCTTTGTTCTGCTCATTTTTCACATATCCATTTTCGCAATATCTGCACTGTTTCGTCATTATGATTATTTGTGCCTTTTTTCCGTCTTTTCCGCCATTTTTCCGTTCGCTTTTTCCATCTGTTTGTGCTATGATGAATATCGTATCAATTTCAGGAGGTTTTTTCTATTATGAATACTGTTTCTCATAAGTACCGACAGTCAGCGCTTCTGCTTCTGACCGCTGCGATCTGGGGTTCTGCCTTTGTCGCACAGCAGACCGGCATGGATTATGTCGGACCTTTTACATTCAACGCGGCACGAAACCTGCTCGGCGGACTTACGCTTCTTCCGCTGATTGTCTTTTTCTCCTCGCGTAAAAAGCGAACCCTACCTCCAGATGCTTCGTCAGAAAATGGCACACAGTCAAAAACGCTCTGGGCGGGCGGTATTCTCTGCGGCATCGCACTGTTTGCCGCCTCAGCTCTGCAACAGATCGGCATTCAGTACACAACCGTCGGAAAGGCCGGTTTTATCACCGCACTTTACATCGTACTTGTTCCGGTCTGCGGCCTGTTCCTCCGAAAACGAGTACAACCGAAGGTCTGGCTCGCAGTTCTCATTGCCGTTGCCGGTCTCTATCTGCTCTGCATGACAGACGGATCCTTCTCTTTGCAGAAGGGCGATCTTCTTGTGCTTGCCTGTGCGCTCGGATTTACCGTACATATTCTGGTCATTGATCATTTTTCTCTGCTTGTCGACGGCATCAAAATGTCCTGCATTCAGTTTTTTACCTGTTCGATCCTGTCAGCTGTCTGTATGCTCCTCTTTGAAACCGTAAACATCTCCGATCTTCTGCACGCCTGGATGCCGATTCTCTATGCCGGAATTCTCTCTTCAGGTGTCGGCTATACCCTGCAGATCATCGGGCAGAAAGGATTAAATCCTACCATGGCTTCTCTGCTGATGAGCCTGGAATCCGTTTTTTCTGTTCTTGCCGGTTGGATTCTCCTGCATCAGGCTCTCTCCGGTCGCGAGCTCTCCGGCTGTATTCTGATGTTTGCAGCGATCGTGCTGGTACAGCTTCCGGGATTTTCCAAAACCAACGCTGTTTCCTGATGCCATTCCTTTTTCAGTGTAAGAAAGATTCCCGTTTTGCGAGCTTCTTTCTTACGACAGCTTGCTTTGATGACATAATTTCCCTCCGCCGCAGTGTGATCCTGCCCGGAGGGCTTTTTTATGCCTTCCGAAAATTTAACCGAATCAAGTAAGTCCCCTGCTTCCATTTCGAATATCCGCTTGCCCAATATTTTCATAGCATAAAAATACAAAATTCTGCATATTGATTGCAGGATTTTTTTAATTCGTGCTACACTGTTTTTATTGTACCAATAAGCACTTATTTTATTAGGAGGTTCTGTCATGCCCGTTTTTGATTTCAGCAATTCCCCGGAAAAAAGCAAAAGTTTCCGAATGTACGTATACTGTTTTCCGCACAAACGCACCGTTTACTTCTCCGGATCAGCCGATCCTTATTCTGGATACGAAAGAGAAAGCTTTTCCTCATCATCCCTGTGGTATTTTCACAAACCCATCCAAACGAACCTCGTTTGAATTTAAAGATGAAGAAGAAACCTTCATCGCCGATATTCTCCAGATTGATGCCCGTTTTGTCAGCCTTTTAAAATGGCTCGGTGAAAACCATATCAATGTCCGCCTTTCCGGTACACAAACATCCGACGGTTATGCAGTTTACAAAATCCGCGAGATCGCTTTCGGTGGCGGCGTAAAGCTTTCGGCTGAGGATGGATTTTTACAGTTTATGATTGAGCGTCTCCTCGCCAGCAATGCACCGGAAGAAGAAGTTGAGGATGAGGATCAGGAGGAAACCGGTGACAGCATGAAGCTCACCAGCATCCAATCCATCACTGATTTTATGAACTGTGCCGGAAGAACGCTGCCGGACAATATCCGCCTTTGGGCTCGTCGAAACCTCGCTGTTGCCCGTTCCCACGAAGTCTCTCCCGAAGAACGTCGTCACGCACAGCGCGCCCTCTCCATGATGATGAATATTCAATGGAAAAGCAACTATTTTGAAGCCATTGATCCAGTGGAAGCACGCCGGATCCTCGATGAAGAACTGTATGGCATGGAACGCGTGAAGCAGAGAATTATCGAAACCATCATTCAGATTAACCGGACTCATACGCTGCCGGCCTATGGTCTGTTACTGATCGGTCCTGCTGGAACCGGAAAATCGCAGATTGCTTATGCCGTTGCGCGTATCTTAAAATTACCGTGGACAACACTCGATATGAGTTCGATTAATGACCCGGAACAGCTGACCGGAAGTTCCCGCATCTACGCAAACGCAAAACCGGGAATCATCATGGATGCTTTTTCCATGGCTGGTGAATCCAACCTCGTCTTTATCATCAATGAGCTCGACAAGGCTGCCTCCGGCAAAGGAAACGGAAACCCGGCAGATGTTCTGCTGACCCTTCTTGATAATCTTGGTTTTACCGATAACTATATCGAATGTATGATCCCGACCGTCGGTGTATACCCGATTGCAACCGCAAACGACAAGGACCAGATCAGTGCTCCGCTGATGTCCCGCTTCGCTGTGATTGAAATTCCGGATTACACGCCGGAAGAAAAGAAAATCATTTTCTCCCGCTATGCACTTCCAAAGGTGTTAAAACGTATCGGTATGAAAGAAAAGGAATGCATTCTGACGTCGGAAGGACTCGATGCCGTAATCTCCTGCCACGAAAACACAAGCGGTATTCGTGATCTTGAGCAGGCTGCTGAGCATATCGCAGCAAATGCGTTATATCAGATAGAAGTCAACCATGTTTCCTCTGTTGCCTTTGATGCAGAAATGGTACGTGAACTGCTCTTGTCCTGCTGATCTGCCTTATTTTCTATTTTGAAGGCGTATCAAGGTACGGCGAAAACCAGTGACGCAACAATTCACGCTCTGTGGTGCTGAAATTTTTTGCATTATTTTGGGGTGTGCTGTAAAATAGTTTCCTGTCCCATCAGTCTGTACTTTCGGGCAGGGAACTATTTTATTTCTCCAGATATTTTCACAAAAGAAAGCCCCTGACACTTTCATGTCAGGGGCTTCCTTTCGATCAATTCAGAAAATTTATTTCTGCGGACCAGCGGAAACAAGTGCTTTACCAGCAGCGTTTCCTTCATATTTTGCAAAGTTCTTAATGAATCTTTCAGCCAGATCCAGTGCTTTTGTCTCCCACTCGGAAGCATCAGCATAGGTATCGCGAGGATCCAGGATAGCCGGATCAACGCCCGGAAGTTCAGTCGGAACTTTCGAAGTTGAAGTACGGAATAGTCTTCGTCGGAGCTTCGTTGATAGCACCGCTTAAGATTGCATCGATGATTCCACGGGTATCACGGATGGAGATACGTTTTCCGGTTCCGTTCCAGCCTGTGTTAACCAGGTATGCTTTTGCTCCGCTCTTCTCCATTTTCTTAACAAGCTCTTCTGCATATTTGGTTGGGTGCAGCTCCAGGAATGCCTGGCCGAAGCATGCAGAGAAGGTAGGAGTCGGCTCGGTAATTCCGCGCTCGGTTCCTGCAAGTTTTGCAGTAAATCCGGACAGGAAGTAGTACTGAGTCTGCTCTGGTGTCAGAATAGATACTGGCGGAAGTACGCCGAATGCATCTGCGGACAGGAAGATAACATTCTTAGCTGCCGGTGCAGAAGAAATCGGGCGAACGATGTTCTCAATGTGGTTGATCGGATAAGATACACGAGTATTCTCGGTTACGCTCTTATCATTGAAGTCAATTTTGCCTTCTGCATCAACAGTAACGTTCTCAAGCAGAGCGTCACGTCTGATTGCATTATAGATATCCGGCTCAGACTCTTTGTCCAGGTTGATAACTTTTGCATAGCAGCCGCCCTCGAAGTTGAATACTCCGTTGTCGTCCCAGCCGTGCTCGTCATCACCGATCAGAAGACGTTTCGGGTCTGTGGAAAGTGTTGTTTTTCCTGTTCCGGAAAGTCCAAAGAAGATTGCAGTGTTCTCACCGTTCAGGTCTGTGTTTGCAGAGCAGTGCATGGAAGCGATGCCTTTCAGCGGCAGATAGTAGTTCATCATGGAGAACATACCTTTCTTCATCTCTCCGCCGTACCATGTGTTGATGATAACCTGCTCACGGCTTGTGATGTTGAATACTACTGCTGTCTCAGAGTTCAGACCCAGCTCTTTGTAATTCTCAACTTTTGCTTTGGATGCGTTGTATACAACGAAATCCGGCTCGAAGTTCTCAAGCTCTTCTGCTGTAGGTTTGATGAACATGTTAGTTACGAAATGTGCCTGCCAAGCTACCTCAACGATGAAGCGGATAGCCATACGGGTATCTTTATTTGCGCCGCAGAATGCATCTACAACGAACAGTCTTTTGTTGGAGAGCTCTTTTTTTGCGATCTCTTTTACTGCTGCCCATGCTTCCTGGGTTGCCGGATGGTTATCGTTTTTGTACTCATCAGAAGTCCACCATACAGTATCTTTCGAATTCTCGTCCACAACGATGTATTTGTCTTTCGGTGAACGGCCTGTATAGATACCGGTCATAACGTTAACTGCACCAAGCTCTGTCTCCCGGCCTTTTTCATAGCCTTCCAGCTCTGGTTTTGTCTCTTCCTCAAATAACTGCTCATAAGAAGGGTTGTACACAATTTCTGTGGTACCGGTGATGCCATACTTTGTTAAATCGATCTGTGCCATCTTGTAATTAACCTCTTTCCTTTGATAGTAATACTGCTTCATTCTGCAAAATGCAAAAATTTGAAGGTATCCTTTAGAAGAAACCGGACCAGCCGGCCTCTTCTACTCTAATTATACATAAAAGGCCAAAAAAATCAACTGAAAATCTTCCGTTTTTTTACAGAACATGTCCCAAAATCTGTAAAAATTTTATAAACTTCGATTTTTCGAAATTTTTCTGACAATTGCACTTTTGTACACTTCATCCTGCAAATTGACATTTTTTGATTTTTTATGTTATAATATTAACAATTATGTTCGGAAAGAAGTTTCTTTATGTATTACGATCTGACCCGCGGGAAAATCTCCCGCTCTCTTATCCTGTTTGCCCTGCCGATGATCGCAGGAAATCTGTTGCAGCAGTTTTACAACATTGCCGACACCCTGATCGTCGGACGCGTTCTCGGAAGCAATGCGCTCGCCGCCGTCGGCTCCTCCTATACGCTGATGACGTTTCTGACTTCCATTTTTCTCGGCCTGTCGATGGGCGCCGGTGCGCTCTTTTCGATTTATCAGGGACGAAAAGATCTTTCTTCTTTAAAACTTTCGATTCTCCACGCGTTTCTGCTGATCCTTGCCGTTACGCTCGTGCTGAATCTCGCTGTTTATGCAGGCATCGAGCCGATCCTTACGTTTCTTCGCGTCCCGGATGAAGTCCGTCCCGGCATGCGGACGTATCTTCTGATTATCTTTGCCGGCCTTATTGCAACATCCGTATACAATTTCTTTTCCTGTATGCTGCGCGCGCTCGGAAACTCTTCTGTACCGCTGATTTTTCTCGCTGTCTCTGCTGTGCTGAACATTGCACTGGATCTGCTCTTTGTCGCTGTACTGCCGTTCGGCATCGCAGGCGCGGCGCTCGCTACGGTTCTTGCGCAGTATGTGTCCGCCGTCGGTATTCTGCTCTATGTGCTGCTCCGCTGCCGCATGTGGCTGCCGTCAAAAAAAGAATGGTGTTTCAGCCATTCCATTTTAAAAGAGATTCTGAATCTTTCTTCGATGACCTGCATTCAGCAGTCGGTCATGAATTTCGGCATTCTGATGGTACAGGGGCTCGTCAACAGCTTCGGTCCGGCGGTCATGGCGGCATTTGCGGCCGCGGTGAAAATTGATACCTTTGCCTATCTGCCGGTGCAGGATTTCGGAAATGCCTACTCCACTTTCACCGCACAGAATTACGGGGCCGGAAATCACGAGCGGATCCGGCGCGGCACGAAAGATGCTTTTGCACTGAGCGCTGCTTTTTCCATCGTCATTTCTCTGCTTGTCAATCTGTTCGCGCATCCGCTGATGCAGATTTTCGTGAAAGCATCAGAAATGGAGGTCATCGCGATCGGCGTACAGTACCTGCGGCTGGAAGGCTCGTTCTATCTCGGCATCGGATGGCTGTTTCTGCTGTACGGGTATTACCGCGCTGTCAAACGCGCCGAGATGTCGGTTGTTCTGACCGTCATTTCGCTTGGCATGCGTGTGGCGCTGGCATACCTTTTCTCCGCCACGGCGCTTGGCGTTGCCGGAATCTGGATCGCCATTCCGATCGGCTGGGCACTGGCTGATATGACCGGACTTTTCTTCCTGCGGCGTGCATTCCGATCGCAGAAGCCTGCATAAGTTCCGAATCTTATATCGCAGTACGGTTTTCTGCGGATAAACTGCGGAACTGCCCCGGCGTCTGGTGCATGCGTTCCTGGAAGACTCGGTTAAAATAGCTGATATTTCGGAATCCGCAGTCGCTCGCAATCTTGCTGATCGCCTCCTCGGTGGAAAGCAGCAGCCGGCAGCTCTCGGCAATCCGCAGGTTATTGACATACGTCACGGCGGAAATATGCATAATCGACTTAAAGAAGCGGCAGAAAGCGCTCTCACTCATATGAAACTGGCTCGCCAGTTCCGCGATTTCGAGATCCTCACAGAAATGAGCATTCATGTATGTGAGGATCTCTTTCATTCTGCTGACACGGTAATTCGTCGAGGCATCCGTTTTTCCGCCGTTCTTTTCTGCCGCACTGTAATATCCCTGCCAGATTTTCAGAAGTTCCGCTTTTAACAACAGCTCCCAGCCCGGTTCTTTTCTTTCCTGCAGATTTCGGATCTCCTGCATGGCCTGTGCCGTTTTTTCTGCAAGGCGTGTCCCCCGCTCTGTCTTGGATGGAAAACGGATCTCGGAGGACAGCACTGGTTCGATATACTGCTGCTGGATCCGGTCAAGCGATGTGCCGGACAGAAAACGCGGCTGGAATACAACGGCAAGAAACGTAAATTCCCGTCCGTCGATTCCCTCTACCTCATGCAGACGGTTTGCATTGACAAAGGCGGTCTCCCCTTCCCGCAGGAGAAAGGTCTCGGTATCCATATGAAAAACAGCTTCGCCCTTTACTGCATAAAAGAGCTCCACTTCCTCATGCCAGTGGCAGTACACCCGCACGGTACTCTGCAGGTCTGTCTCGAAAACGTGAATGCTCAGCGGAAAAAGCTCATCACCGTGGGGCTGTGTTTCTTTTCGGTAATTCATCTGTGAGAGCATATTTTTGTCTCCTCTCTTGTTTTGCTCTGCTGTCCCAATTGTAACACGAACTTTGCGATTCCGGCAAGTTTCCATGTTCTGCCGGCGAATCGCCCTTCCATGACCGTATTTTTCCTTCTTAAATGATAATAATTATCATATTTTATCAGCTTATTGACATTTCTTTTCATCCGCGCTATATTTTAGATACCCCGATAGGGTATGTGATTTCAAATTTTTCATCAAACTCCAGGAATACAGTCCGGCACGCTTTCGTTTCGCTGTATTCCCGGAAGAAAGCAGGTATTGTATGATTAAAACAGTCTTAAAAATTGATGGTATGATGTGCGGTATGTGCGAATCCCATATGAATGATGTAGTCCGCAAGAGCTGCTCTCCAAAGAAAGTAAACTCTTCTGCAAAAAACGGCGAGACCGTTGTCATCAGTGAAGCGCCGCTCGATATTCCGTATCTGAAACAGCAGATCAAGGACATCGGATATGAGCTGGTTTCGTATACGAGTGAGCCGTATGAGAAAAAGGGATTTTTCCATTTCAGACGATAAACGGCTTTCATGCCTTTCCTTTTGCAGTTTGTGCGTCGGAAAAAAGCACCGTTTCAGAAGTTTATTTCCTTTTGGAAATCTGCCTCTGAAACGGTGTTTTCTATTTTTTATCTATGATTTGATCAGCCGCAGCAGCATCCGCAGGACGGCGGCGTTTCTTTCTCCTCTTTTTTCGGAGATTCTGCGCCCAGATCGTACCAGGTCGGGTCGATGTCGAATCTGCGGTTGTTTCCAAGATAGATCGGATGGGTCGGGTCTGAGGACAGGTAGGCGCGCTCGGTCGAAACCTTCCACTGTGCATCCCAGTCAATCTTCGGAAGTGCCAGATCGTAGTGTGTGCTGGCGCGGAAGCCGTCTTTCTCTCCCTCAATTCTTCCCTTGGCGTCTGCCGGCGGCACGGCAAAATCTGCAAAGAAGGTGTTCACACCGTCGAAATGGCCTTCGTTGCTTCTGGAGAAGGAACTGCGGTATACCGCGTTGTTGATATTATCGAAGAGCCAGAGATTCATCTTGTCAATCTCTTCCCGCAGCTCCACCGGATACAGCTCCGGCGCGCCTTTTTTGTGCCATGGGCGGAAGTTGACCTCGAAATAAGTGGTCAGCCAGTTGTAATCGTTGTTGACTACCTTTCCCGTCGTTGTGTCGCTCAGCGCCGGAACGGTCGTTCTTCCCTGGTAATCATCATCAGCACGGTAATACGCCTCAGAGAGGAACTGATCACCGAGCACCGGGTCGATGTTGTTTTCATTGTAAACGTATTCCCAGCCAAGGTTTTTCCCATGCGGGGCATGTTCTACCATATTGACGGAAATCTGATCTTCCAGGCCCTCCAGCTCTCTTACGATCGCCGCGCGGTTGGACCAGTGGCACAGCTTTGCCCAGACGAGACGGTATCTCTTATTACCTTCTGCCTTCAGATCGTTTTCACCGTCGCCGAACGGAGTCGTGAAGTGATTCGGCTGTCTGCGGAAATAGCCGTTTTTGTCGATCTCTGATACGGTTTCTTTTGGTCTTACGCGGATTTTTCTTCCATTTACAATCTCATAATCATAATTCGCCATTGATTTTCTGCCTCTCTTTCGCGTGTTCTATCGAATGAATTTTCAAATAGGAAAGCTTTTGTTTCCCTATTATTTCGCTATGTTTTCTATGCGGTTATCATACCATATCTGTCTGGTTACGTCTAATTGCTAATTCTTTGGAGTGGCTATAGGATTTTCTTATAGTAAAAGGCCAGTGCCGCATTCTCTGCAAATGGGCACTGGCCTTGTTTTCGGCGCTTTTTGTTTTTCAGATTTTTCCTTCCCGGAGCAGATACGCCAGAAAGCCGTTGCATCCCTCCACGACATCGCGGTACGTCGCCTCAAAATCTCCCGTATACCACGGATCCGCAATATCGCGGCCGGAACCGGTGAAGGAAAGAAATTTGTAAACCTTTCCATCCGGATCATTCTTCAGCATCCGGTTCAGATTGCGGATATTCGCGGTATCCATGCCGATGATGTAGTCGGCGCGCTCGTAATCCTTCCATGTAATCTGCTTTGCGTGATGCGGCACGAGCGGAATGTGCTCCTCGCGCAGTTTATTGACTGTCCCGTAGTGCGGCGGATTGCCGATCTCCTCACGGCTGGTGGCGAAGCTGTCGATTTCAAAATTGTGGGTAAGGCCGAGGGAATTTACTTTGTGGGTGAATACGCTCTCAGCAAGAGTCGAGCGGCAAATATTGCCGTGGCAGATGAAAAGTACTCTAATCATAAAATTCTCCTGTTCTGAAATGCCCTGTAATGCCGAGTTTTGCGTTGGTTTATCGGCTTTTCCGGGCATCATCTTTTTTCTTGTTTATAACTACACTTTTTACAAAATACTTCAAAATGGTGCAATTCAAAGCAATGTGTAGTAGTCAAATCGTAGTCAGTTAAGGGGGTTCAGACTACTGACGGGGGTGTGCATTATTTAACGAAGGAGGGGCAGAGATAGGCATACTCTTGTATTATCGTCTATAAAAACTAAAACATCAATTTGGGGCTGTTGCTCTAGTTTCAGTTACACAAACTTGAATTTAAGGTTCTCTTTTATTTTCAAAATAAGCTTCAATCTTTTTATCTACAACAATTCCTACAGGTGTCAAAACTAATAAAATAATTACCATTATTATCAATGTAAAAACCATCGCCCCATCAAAACATTTATCAGCAATAAGTTATTTTTCTTCTATAGATTCTGTTACATTAGTTCTATATTTCTCTTCACATGCTTTTAAGTAATCAAAGCATAATCCTCCATCACATCTATAGAAAAATGGATCTTTACAAATTGTATTATCACTATTGAGAATAAATAC
>ENA-OQCU01000110-OQCU01000110.1-human-gut-metagenome-genome-assembly--contig:-NODE-110-length-43678-cov-4.368396_pt1 | contig 43678 bp, 32 predicted proteins | sample MGYA00242504_ERZ504590 | MGnify/ENA primary metagenome ERZ504590 (study PRJEB26092, sample SAMD00036318) | human gut metagenome | host: Homo sapiens | study: EMG produced TPA metagenomics assembly of... | reverse complement strand
ACCATTAAAGAACAATTGGAATACAAATTTATTCTAGCCATAGAAGGCTATGATGTTGCCAGCAATCTAAAATGGGTAATGTCTTCCAACTCTATTGCCGTAATGCCCCGTCCTACTTGTGAAACTTGGTTCATGGAAGGCACATTAATTCCTAACTATCACTACATTGAAATCAAACCGGACTTCTCTGATTTGGAAGAAAGACTGCAATATTACATGACTCATACTGATGAAGCTCAAGCAATAATCGAACATGCACATGAGTATATAGAGCAATTCAAGAATAAAAAACGGGAACAATTGATATCCCTTCTTGTATTGGAAAAGTACTTCAAGATGACCGGACAACTCTAATCATTGATAGCATTATTACATCATTGACTTTCAGTTACACCGGTAATCAGGCTCCATATTCTCTGTAGGGCTTATCTAAATCCAGATAGTGGAAATTATGCTGTCTCTGCCCGCTTTGTTTCGGTATAACCATGTAGTCTCCATATTTTCTGGTCAGATAGGTATCATAATCTTGTACTCCCCACACAGTTTCGTCCTCAAACGAAACGGGAGTCGGAGTTCCCAGCTCTGCCTTGGGCATGATGCCGCGCATACCGTCATCATAATCACAAACTAAAGAAGACTTGTCAAAGTCATAGGTGGTCATCACATTTCTGATACTCCTCTGTACGCCGGCAGTAGTAAAAAGTCTCCGGCACAGCAGCGGCAACCATGAGCCGGGACCTTTCCCATGCTTATAAGGGTCGCGGTAGATAAAATAGAGCACCCGCTTGTAAAAGTCATACCGGGCAAAATGAATCCTCTGTTTCAGGTTGCTTTGCGGTACACCGTCCAATGGAAATACGTCCAAGTAGATACCTCCCAAGTATTTCAAATGCATACGCTCGATAAGAGTCGTATCCGCATCTTGTATCTTGGCAAAAGGTAATGGATAATTCGGATCATTTTCTGCGCAGACAGCCTCATAAGGCTTGGGAAGCCATTCCTTGGAATGAGACATCAACAAATCATAATCAGCCCTCGGCATACCGATATCCAAATCATCGTCCCAAGGGATAAATCCCTTATGACGGACTGCACCAAGCATAGTACCGGCCATTATATAATAGCGCAAACCATGTTCTTTACAAACTTTATCCACAGCAAGCAATATCTTCAAAATACGAAGCTGCAAAGGACGTATATCATAATCTGCCATAAAAATCAGCCCATTAATTAATAAAGTTGTGAAGGAATCAACCGCTGTGCTTGTTCAAAGTCATTCACCGTATCAAGCTCCACAGAAAAATATTCGGTAGTGTCAAGCGCATAGAAAGAGTGTCCTTGTGGTATGAGACGCTCAAAAGCACGTTCATAGAAGATATTATCCAAACCTTCTTTGGTAATCATAACCTCCAATTCCCGGAAAAGCGCTTCTGTATAAGCGGCAGACATCTTCTCGATGCCAATAGACTCGCCAATAGCTCGGGATATGGAGCACGTCTTACTGATTTCCAACACCTTGCCATCATTGTCCGCTATTACCTTGATTTCCTCTTCCCCCAATGTATGATGGTTCAGAGCCAACGCATCCGCTTGACCATATCCAAGCAACTTGGCTACAATCTGCGGGTCAAAAAGGATATCGCTGTCCAGCAACAGAATGTCCTCTTTATCTACATAAGGCCGTGTAAGCCATAAAGAGTAGATATTATTGGTAGAAGCATATTTCTCATTATAGATAAACGTAACCTCCAATGCCGGATAATGAGCTTCCAGAAAGTTCACAATCTGCTGCTGTCTATAACCGGTGACAATGACAAACTCCCGAAAGCCATTCTGCAGCAATGCATCAAAGGCTCTTTGCAGCAAACAACGCTCTCCAACTTTCAACAGACATTTTGGAGTGGTATCAGTCAACGGACGCAAACGCGAAGCTATCCCTGCAGCCAATATAACCGCTTTCATTGTAAGCAATTTTTTTAATGGGTCAATGACAATACGGTTCTGTTCAGGACGCCCCAAGGTAATACGCAAATGGGTATTGATGTCTGGTTCATTCATGAACTTCACCTTATAATCCTCGTCAGGCAAAGCTTTCTGTAAGCGTTCTTTCAAGACAATCGGATATTTTATAAGGACAAAGTTCGCCACCGACTCATATACCTTGAAACCAGGCAACGTCCCTATCTCCGCTTCAAAGCAGGCGCGACTCTCATTCATCAGCCGTGCTATATTCCGGTAATGCGCATCCGATTTCAGTGCGGCAATAGCAATATCCTCAGAGATACGGTTATAACCCAGATATTTGTTGCTGTATTTGCCAAAGTTGGCCAACTCCTTACTCATAAACCCAAAACCCATGCGCAATCCGGGCAATCCGTAGAACTTGGAAAGCGTGCGTGAAATAATCAGGTTGGGATATTTATCAACCAGCATCTTAATATAGTCCGTATCAGTAGATACGAAAGAGGCATAGGCTTCGTCCACCAAAACGATGGTTGTTACGGGCAACTCAGCCAACAAAGCGTCCAATTCTGCAGGGGTCAGACCGTTACCGGTGGGATTATTGGGCGAAGCGATTAATAAGACCTTGGGATTCTCACGCTGTACCATCTCTTTCATGGCAGCGAAATCATATTTAAAGGTATTGCCATCCTCATACAATGGATACTGCAACGTATGCCCGTCCACTTCATCAGCAATGGATTTATAGTACCACCACGAGAATTTAGGAATGAGCATCGTCTTGTTCCCATCCTCTTGGGTCAGGAAATAGTGGACTGCTTGTTTCAATATATCTTCTCCACCATAACCCAACAGCACCTGCGGCTCATCGATTCCGTAAGTCTCGGACAGATAAACGGACAGAATGCTCTTCTTGCCTTCGTCGTAGATACGGGTATAGAAACAGAGTTTGTTTATATCAAAATTCTTCAGAGCCTCCACCACCTCTTGCGAAGGTGCGTAGTTAAACTCATTGCGGTCCAAATAATTCATATCTTAGGTTTCTTTTGTTAATACTTTCCGATAACACTCCATCGTCTCACGCGCCATCTGCTCCTCCGTGAAACGCTGTGCCCACTTCAGCCCCTCCTCAATCATGGTGGCACGCAAAGAAGGCTCTTGTGTACGGGCAATCGCTGCCGCCAATCCCTCCACATCATGGGGACGCACATACAATGAATGCTCCCCCCCCGCTTCTTCAAGACAAGAGCCGGTTGCTGCTACCACCGGAATGCCGGAATGCAAAGCCTCAAGAATAGGGATGCCAAAACCTTCGTAAACGGATGGGTATACAAAAGTCTCGGCCGACTGATAAATGGCAGGTAAATCGTCCGAAGGGATACCATGCAGAAAATGTACTCTGTCTTGCAATCCGGCTTTTGTCATAAACTCTTTCAGCTGATGGATATAGGCTGTGGGTCTCCCTACCAGAACAAAATGCAGTTCATCGGGCAGATACTCCAAAGCCTTCACAATGGCCAGCGCATTTTTACGCTCCTCAATGGTGCCCACCGACAAGATATAGCGTTCGGGCAACCGATAACTCCGCATCACCTCCTTGCGCTTATCCTTACCGACACGACAGGCATACAGAGAACTACACCCTTGGTAAATAACGGAAATTTTATCCGCAGGAATTCCATAATAATGTATGATGTCACGCTTGGTACACTCACTCACAGCAATGATGTGGTCTGCATGCTTGCATGCATAGCGGCATTTGTAGTTATAAATCAAGCGGTCGACCAACGAAAAACAATGTGAAAGTCTCAGGAAAATAAGGTCGTGAACAGTCACCACACTCTTTACTTCCCGTACCCGATGGATGGTCAAGGGAAGTTCGTTACTCAGTCCGTGGAACAGCTGTATGTTGTCCCGTTTCAAAGTCCTGCGTATGCCTCCCACACGCCACAACGAAGTCATTCCTCTCCAGAGCCAATAAGATGGATAATGTACCGATACCGTTCCCCGGCTTTCAGCCACCATCGACGAGAGTTTGCTGATTTTCACGGTGTACCGAGCATACAACCAATACTCGTTTTTCCGGAGCAAAGGCTGACAATGACTGCACCACATACCGGCTGTAATTGCCCAATCCCGTAAAATTCTGCACAGCCCGTTTTCCGTCGTATCCTATTCTCATCTCTAAAAAGTTTCAGCTGCAAATGTACAAGATAATCCTCATATAGCAGTCTATTTCGCTTTCCTTTTTTGACAAAAACACAAATTCACCTATAAAACATAAAATAAAGATGAGCAATCACTTGCTGTCTGTTACAAAAACCAAGTACGGAATCGGGCACATCCCCATTGCCCAATCCGTACTAGCTCATTGTTTTATCCTTCAAACACCTTATCTCCTTCCCGAAAACTACTTTATTCATCATCGGCCCACTGTTATGAACCAATTCAACCACACTAGTGAGCTGTTTAGTTCACTCAAGTGAACATCACGGCTCACTAACGTGGGCTGCTGAAGAATCCAAAAGTAAAACGAAAGAATGAAAAGGATGCAACAGAAGAAAGAAGGATGCGGAACGGAAGAAAACACGGGTGAGAGCAAAATTTACCCTCACCCTTTTCGATTGCTCTCACCCACCCCTGCAATGCCGATGAATAGGGAAGTTGAAGAAAAGAGTGAGAGCGGTGAGGGCAGAAATGCAAACTTAAAAACGGAAAGAGCCAAATTATTTTCCGGGCATTACTTAGCCACTTTGACGGATTAGTCGTATCTTCGCACGATGGAAAATCGTCGAAAAGAACAGCAGCATTATGAGAGTCATTGTTGACAACAAAATACCTTTCATTAAAGAAGCCATCGAAAAAATAGCCGACAGCGTGATTTATACTCCCGGCAGAGACTTCACTCCGGAGTTGGTAAAAGATGCCGATGCACTGATTATACGTACCCGCACCCGCTGCAACAAGGAATTGCTGGAAGGCAGTAAAGTCCGCTTCATTGCTACCGCCACCATAGGCTTCGACCATATAGATACGGAATATTGCCGTGAAGCAGGCATCGCTTGGACCAATGCCCCCGGATGCAATTCAGCATCCGTAGCTCAATACGTGCAATCAGCCTTACTATTATTGCAACAACTCAAAGGAGTACAACTGTCCGAATTGACATTAGGCATCATCGGCGTAGGCAATGTGGGTAGCAAAATAGCCCAAGTAGGGCAAGAACTAGGCATGCGTGTCCTGAAGAATGACCTGCCCCGGCAAGACAAGGAAGGAGAGAGCGATTTCAGTTCCTTGCAAGCACTCGCAGCAGAATGTGATATCCTCACCTTCCACGTACCTTTATACAAGGAAGGGCCATACAAAACATTCCATTTGGCAGACCATACTTTCTTCCGGTCATTAAAACGCTATCCCGTCATTATCAATACCTCACGTGGAGAGGTGATTGAAACCAATGCGCTCCTGAATGCCTTAGAAGACGGACTGATTTCCGATGCCATCATTGATGTATGGGAGAATGAGCCTGATATCAATCTTACCTTATTAAATAGAGTGTTCCTTGGAACTCCCCATATAGCCGGTTATTCAGCCGACGGAAAAGCCAATGCCACCCGTATGTCCCTGGATGCCCTTTGCCGTTTCTTTCACATCAAAGCCGACTACCGCATCGCTCCCCCCCAAACCCCGGAACCCGATTATTACCGCCGGCAGCCTGGCAGAAGCATATCTGCAAATGTATGACCCGAGAAGGGACAGCGAAGCACTGAAAACACATCCCGAACAATTTGAAAAATTGCGGGGAGACTACCCGCTACGAAGAGAAAAAGAAGCTTACACTTATATCCCAAAGTAGCACATACATTTAGAGATACAGCCCGATAATACAAAAGACGTCACTATATAAGCTCCTCACGCCTTTATTATCAATGCCGAATCAGAGGAAACTATAGGCAAAACATTACAATATCAATGCAAAAAATACAGTTAGGGAAATCACTCAGTGAAGGATTTATTTTTATGCAATTTCAACTCTGACGATTGCCATACAGTTTCTGTTTTATCTGATTCACAGTCCCCGGCTCGCCATGATGGACGTGGGAGGCTGGATGTTTTATATAACGGCCGCTTGCTCACATGCCGCCTTGTGGGCACTTATTCCTTATATCGTAGCCTTAATCGTAGCCATTACCGTCCGGCGCCATCAAGCCGGCGCCATCACACACATTATTCTTGTATCATTACTCAATATACTTGCTTACATAGACGGCAGTGTGTACAGTCTTTACAAGTTCCATATCAATGGTTTTGTACTGAATCTCCTGGTTGGAGAGGGCAACAGTGAGATTTTCACATTCAGCTTCTGGCTTTATCTGAAGATTGCAGGAGTATTAGTGGGTATATTTGCCGCCAATACTTTGCTAAGAATACTTGCAGGCCATTGTTATACCCGCTTTCACCGCTGTGGCTTCCGTCCTGTACTTGCCACTCTGATTTTGTTTGCACTATTCTCTAACTTTTATCATGCCTATGCCGCCGTAGTGCAAAAGACTTCAGTGATTCGCAGCGCCCCCTGCCTGCCCTATTACTTCCCGCTTACGGCAACTCGCCTGATGATGAAGTTAGGAGTGGTCTCATCCAAGGATGTCATTAAAATGAACTTCAACAACAAAAAGCAGTCTGCTGACCTCAACTATCCGATAGATTCTTTGAAATACGAAGTCCATTCCAACCCCAAGAATGTAGTGCTGATAGCCATAGACTCATGGAACTACCGCGCCTTTAACCAGGACATTACACCTCATATCAACCACTTTGCCGACAGTTGCAGCAGATTCACCTCCCATCTAAGCAGCAGCAATGGCACACGTGGAAGTATCTTCGGGCTTTTCTTCAGTCTCTCATCCATCTACTGGACTGATTTTGAGGTATCGGGCATACAGCCCCTGCTCATAGAAGAACTATTGAAGCAGAATTATCAGATAGGTATTTATCCCAGTGCTACAATCGTCAACCCGCCATTTGCCAAAATACTTTTCTCAAAGGTACCCGACTTGCGTACCCATACCGAAGGAAAAACCGTTTATGACCGCGACTGCCGTATTACAGCAGATTATCTGCAAGCACTCGATACGCTGGGCAGCGGTACAAAACCTTTCTTTTCCTTTCTCTTCTATGATTTGGCACACGGATATGAAGTGCCGAAGGACAAGCTTTATCGTTTCCAACCGTCCTGGGAGTTCGCCGACTATATGAAACTGAACAACGACATAGACCCTACTCCTTTCCTGAACCTCTACTACAACTGCGTGGCGGAAGCCGACTCACTGGTGGGATGCGTCCTCCACAAACTTGAGGAAAAGAAACTGCTAGACAATACCCTGGTCATCATTACCGGAGACCATGGACAAGAATTCAATGAGAATCATAAAAATTATTGGGGTCACGGCAGCAATTATTCACCGGTACAAACACATATCCCCTTCCTATTATATGAACCGGGAGAACAGCCACATACCTACCATCACCGTACCACACACTATGATTTTGCACCAACCCTAATGAATAAAGTGCTGGGTGTAACCAATCCACCTTCCGATTACAGTATGGGGCATTTAATAACCGATACTTGTCCACGGAACTGGCATATCGTGGGCGACAATCTCAATTATGCCTTTATCGTAGAAAATCATACTATTCTGGAAAAATCACCCTTCCGGATATATAAGAAATCAGCGACAGTGCATTGAATCCCCTGGAAAACTACAAGATAGACAACCGTAAGCTGAACGAGGCCATCCTCTCCCTTAACCGATTCTATAAATAACTGGGAGAGAGGCCTTCCACCAACTCCTCTATCACCTTCGGATAGTATTCATACTCCAGCCGGTGGATGCGTTGCGCCAGCTCCTCCGGCGTATCGCCCGGCAATACGGGGCATTTCTGCTGGCAGATAATGCCGCCTTCGTCATAATGCTCATTCGTATAATGGATGGTAATACCGCTTTCCTTTTCGCCGGAAGCAATCACTGCCTCGTGCACACGGTCGCCGTACATTCCCTTTCCACCGAACTTGGGCAGCAACGAAGGATGTATATTTATCATTTTATTGGGATAAGCATGCAGAATATTGTCCGGCACACGTGCCAGGAATCCTGCCAATACCACAAAATCAATATCATGCTCTCGAAGCGTCGACAAAACAAGCTCTCCACTTTCCCAATCGCTCTTGGCAAACCAGACACAAGGCACTCCCAGCCCCTTGGCACGCTCTAAAACAAACGCATTCTGCCGGTTAGTCAAAACCAGAGCCACACGTGCCGAACCTTTTTCCCGGAAATAACGGATGATATTCTCGGCATTCGTACCACTTCCCGACGCTAAAACTGCGATATTTTTTTCCCATAATCCCTCCAATTACTGCACAAAACCGTGAAAAATGTGCAAAAAGGTGCATTTAATTCATCAAATATTTGCGAGGAATGATAAATATTCATTCCTTTGCACCGCAAATTTAAAGAAATAAAACTAATTATTAATTAAAAACTTAAAGTTATGTCTGAAATTGCATCAAGAGTGAAAGCGATTATCGTCGATAAATTAGGCGTAGAAGAATCAGAAGTTACTAACGAAGCTAGCTTCACTAACGACCTGGGAGCTGATTCTCTTGACACTGTAGAACTTATCATGGAATTCGAAAAGGAATTCGGTATCTCTATTCCCGATGACCAGGCTGAAAAGATTGGTACTGTAGGTGATGCTGTATCTTACATCGAAGAACACGCTAAGTAATCTTATCCATTCGTTTATAACATGGAATTAAAAAGAGTTGTAGTAACAGGTCTCGGCGCCATTACTCCCATTGGCAACAGTGTTCCCGAATTCTGGGAAAATCTTGTGAATGGGGTTAGTGGAGCAGGACCTATTACTCATTTCGATGCATCGCTTTTCAAGACTCAGTTTGCATGCGAAGTAAAAGGCTTCGATGCTACCAAATATATAGACCGCAAAGAGGCCCGCAAGATGGACTTGTACACACAATATGCCATTGCAGTAGCCAAAGAAGCGGTAGGTGACTCTGGGCTTGACGTCGAAAATGAGGATTTAAACAGAATCGGTGTCATCTTCGGCGCCGGTATCGGTGGCATCCGTACATTCGAAGAAGAGGCGGGCAACTATGCCCTGACCGGTAAGGAAAACGGCCCCAAATTCAATCCGTTCTTCATCCCCAAGATGATTTCGGATATTGCTGCCGGACAAATTTCCATCATGTATGGTTTCCATGGTCCCAACTACGCAACTTGTTCTGCATGTGCCACTTCCACAAATGCTATTGCCGATGCGTTTAACCTCATCCGTTTGGGTAAGGCAAATGTTATCGTGTCCGGTGGTTCGGAAGCTGCCATCGCCGCTTGCGGTGTAGGTGGTTTCAATGCCATGCATGCATTGTCAACCCGCAATGATTCTCCCGAAACTGCATCCCGTCCGTTCAGCGCAAGCCGTGACGGATTCATCATGGGTGAAGGTGGCGGTTGTCTCGTTCTCGAGGAACTGGAACACGCCAAGGCACGCGGTGCCAAAATCTATGCGGAAGTTGCCGGCGTAGGAATGTCTGCCGACGCTCATCACCTGACAGCCTCTCACCCCGAAGGTTTGGGAGCCAAGTTAGTGATGCTGAATGCGTTGGAAGATGCAGAAATGAAACCCGAAGAAGTAGATTATATCAATGTTCACGGTACATCTACTCCCGTAGGTGATATTTCGGAAGCAAAAGCAATCAAAGAGGTATTCGGACAGCATGCGTATGAGTTGAACATCAGTTCGACAAAATCCATGACCGGCCACTTGCTGGGCGCTGCCGGTGCGGTAGAATCCATTGCAAGCATCCTCGCCATCAAGAATGGCATTGTTCCTCCGACCATCAACCACGAAGAGGGTGATAACGACGAAAACATCGACTATGACCTGAACTTCACGTTCAACAAAGCACAAAAGCGCGAAGTGAACGTAGCTTTGTCCAATACTTTTGGATTCGGTGGTCATAATGCGTGTGTCATTTTCAAGAAATACGCAGAATAATAAGGTCGTGTTACGTAACCAAATAGATAAAATAAGGCTCTTGTTCCGCAAGGATAGAGAGTCTTATTTTTGTTTTTACAGAATTCTCGGCTTCTTTCCACGTGACATCAAGGTCTATCAGCAGGCTTTGCTGCATAAATCCATCTCCATGCGCTCCGAAAAAGGACGTCCCATCAACAACGAACGGCTGGAATTCTTGGGCGATGCTATCCTCGACGCCATTGTAGGAGATATTGTCTACCGCCATTTCGAAGGACGCCGCGAAGGTTTCCTTACCAATACCCGTTCCAAAATTGTACAGCGGGAAACACTCAACAAACTGGCCGTGGAAATCGGACTGGACAAACTGGTGAAATACTCCACCCGCTCCTCATCCCACAACAGCTACATGTACGGCAATGCATTCGAAGCCTTCATCGGCGCCATTTATCTGGACCAGGGCTACGACCGCTGCAAGCAGTTCATGGAAGAGAAGATTTTCAAAAACTATATCGACCTCGACAAGATGTCTCGCAAAGAGGTCAACTTCAAGTCAAAACTCATCGAATGGAGCCAGAAGAACAAAATGGAGGTGTCATTCGAGCTTATCGAGCAGTTTCTCGACGAAGAATACAATCCGATGTTCCACACCGAAGTCCGCATCGAAGGGATATCGGCAGGTACCGGCACCGGTTATTCCAAGAAGGAGTCGCAACAAAATGCGGCACAGATGGCATTGAAAAAAATTAAGGATGCCGCTTTCAAGGAGGAAGTCCAGGCAGCCAAGGAGCGAAACCATGCAACAGAAACCTCCACAGAAGAAAATCCCATGGCAGAAGCTGTTGAAGAATCCCCACAAGAAAAATTAGCCGAAACAGATTCCCATCCGACGTCCCTGGACAACTAAGTCATTGTCTTCCGTCACCAGCTTCAACTTGCCCGCAATCTCCTCCAGCGGTGCAGAAGCTATTTCATTCCCCTTCAAGGTAATCATCCGCCCGAACTGCCCGTTGGCAATCAGTTCCGTGGCATGTCCGCCCATACGTGTGGAAAGGTTACGGTCAAAAGGTGTGGGTGAGCCGCCCCGCTGAATATAACCCAACACAGTCTCACGGGTCTCGATACCCGTCTCATACTCTATCTCCTGAGCGATATACTCGGCGGCACGCTTCCGCCCGTCCGTCTGTATACCTTCGGCTACCACCACGATGGAGTAAGGCTTTCCTTTCTTCAGCCGATTCAGAATCGTTTCTCCGATACGGTGGATATTATAGGGAATCTCCGGAATCAGAATCACGTCACCACCGCCTGCCATACCGGAGTATAAGGCTATCCAACCTGCCTTGTGCCCCATCACCTCAATCACCATCACCCGCTTGTGCGAGCTGGCCGTGCTGTGCAGCCGGTCGATGGCATCCGTAGCAATACTGACGGCAGAATCGAATCCGAAGGAAAAATCGGTTCCCCAAATGTCATTGTCTATTGTTTTTGGCACGGATACGATGTTCAGCCCCATAGCGGAGAGTTTGGCGGCTGTCTTCTGCGTACCGTTTCCACCGATGCAGACCACACAATCAAGTCCCATCTCTTTGATATTCCGCACTATCAGTGCCGGTTTGTCCACGTCGGACATCACGCCGTTCTTCTTAAAGGGCTTCTCACGCGAAGTACCGAGCATCGTACCTCCCAAGTTCAGCAAACCGGATAAGGACTTTTCGGTAAACGACTCCACATCCTTGGTCAGCAGCCCCTGAAAACCGCTGTGAATGCCAATTACCTCCATTCCATAATGGTTGATAGCTGTTTTGCATACACCGCGAATGGTAGCGTTGATGCCGGGACAGTCGCCTCCTGAAGTCAAAATACCTATTCTCATGATATTTTTGTTTGAATTATTGTTCTATAGGTCCGTAAAGATAGAAAAAAAGGAGAAAAAAGATAGAGATGCCGATAAATAAGATTATTTTTGCGGTTTAAAATAAGATTTCACAAAGAACGATGAATATTACAAAGTTTCTGAATAAGGTATATTTTGCTCCCCGTCTGAAAGAAATCGAACAATACACCAGCCATGCCGGTGAATTGCAACAGCTTGTACTGCAGCGCCTCGTCCGGACAGCGGCAAACACGGAATGGGGAAAGAAGCATGACTATGCCTCTATCCGTACTTATGAAGATTTCAAGAAGCGCCTTCCCATACAAACTTACGAAGAAGTAAAGCCTTATGTAACCCGCCTGCGTGCCGGTGAGCAAAATCTGCTTTGGCCTTCGGAAATACGTTGGTTTGCCAAATCATCGGGTACCACCAACGACAAGAGTAAGTTCCTGCCCGTCAGCCGGGAGTCCTTGCACGACACGCATTACAAGGGAGGCCGGGATGCCGTTGCCATCTATCTGGGACAGAATCCCGAAAGTCGTTTCTTTTCCGGTAAAGGGCTTATCCTTGGAGGCAGCCACGCTCCCAACCTGAACACCAACCACAGTCTTGTAGGCGATCTCTCCGCCATCCTCATAGAAAATATCAACCCACTGGTAAACTTTGTCCGCGTACCCAGCAAGCAGACGGCCCTGATGGAGCACTTCGAGCCCAAAATGGAGGCCATCGCCCGCGAAACCATCCATGCAAATGTCAGCAACCTTTCCGGCGTACCGTCCTGGATGCTTGTACTCATCAAACATATATTGGAAAAGACGGGAAAGCAGAGCCTTGAGGAGATATGGCCCAACCTGGAGGTGTTCTTCCACGGCGGCGTTGCCTTCACTCCCTACCGAGAGCAATACAAAGACGTGATCCGCAGCAGCAAGATGCATTATGTAGAGACTTATAACGCCTCCGAAGGCTACTTCGGCACGCAGAACGACCCTGCCGACCCTGCCATGTTGCTGATGATTGACTACGGTATCTTCTACGAGTTCATCCCGCTTGAAGATGTAGGCAAGGAGAATCCGCGTACCTTCTGCCTCGAGGAGGTGGAGCTGAACAAAAACTACGCCATGGTAATCTCCACTTCTGCCGGTTTGTGGCGATATATGATTGGAGATACGGTGAAGTTCACATCGAAGAACCCCTATAAGTTCGTCATCACCGGACGTACCAAGCACTTTATCAACGCGTTCGGCGAAGAACTGATTGTGGATAACGCGGAAAGAGGACTTGCCAGGGCATGTGCCGAGACCGGTGCACAAGTAGTAGATTACTCTGCTGCTCCCGTGTTTATGGACAAGCATGCCAAATGCCGCCACCAGTGGCTGATAGAGTTTGCACAAATGCCGGACAGCCTGGAGAAGTTCGCCAAAGTATTGGACGATACCCTGAAAGAGGTGAACTCCGACTACGAGGCTAAAAGGCAGAATAATCTGGCGCTGCAACCGCTGGAAATCATCGTTGCCCGCCCCAACCTCTTCCATGACTGGCTGGATAGCAAGGGGAAACTCGGCGGACAGCATAAGGTGCCCCGGCTCAGCAACACGAGGGAGTATATAGAGGAAATGCTGGAACTGAACCGGTAAATTACTATATCATAAAAATCAAGCGCGGATTACGCAAATTACGCGGATAAATTAATAAATCCATGTAATCTGCGTAATCCGCGTTTTACAAATCAGTCAGTACGTTTTGACTTTACTTTTCATTTCAACAATCAGCCTCAAGGATTAGAAATTATATGCCAGCCCAATTCCCAGCACTTCCTTAAACTGCACCTTGGCGCCCTTCTTCACTCCATTGTCATCAAACGTTTTTCACATCATTGTCATACTTCAGAGTTGTATTGATGGTAGCCGACAATACTTTATTGATTTTCATGCTGATAAGTACATCCCAATTCACATCTATGTTTCCAAAATCTTTGCTGTAAGGAGTAAAGAAATCAGCCGTAGTAATCAGATTCAACATTCTCCAGCTACGGGCAATTCAGCACGGGCTTTCACAAAAGCGCCACCCTCTATCTTGAAGTGGTCACCCGGGTCTACACCAAAAGTACCCAAATCGGAAAGATAGTCATCAGTCACGAAAGTCATCTTGGTGGAAACGGGTGAAAGCAGTAGAGAATAGTTACTCTTAGGCCTCCATTCCATACCCAGGGCGATATTCGAATAGGCAGGAGCAAAGAAATTGGAAATCTGGTGCTCTTTGTCGGGATAGTCATATCCTTTGGCAAACTGGGTATTCAAATCACCCATCAGTGTATAGAACCAGACGTTGTCTGTAGAATATCCCAACTGAGTGGAAAGCCCTATTTTATCACTACTTTTCCTCATCCCCTGAGATTTGGTTTTCGACAAGCCATAGTCCAGCACCATGTTGGTGACCCAGAGCCAGTTTCCTTTCTTGTGTGTCAGTGATGCATTCAAGTAGGCATTTCCAGCAATGGAATTCTCACCTCCTGCCGACCAGTTGGCCATGGCAGTCTGTGACATATTAAGACCAGTCACTCCTTTCAATACCCAAGCTCCCTCCTGATAACCCTTATCATCCGTCTGAGCATAAGTTATGGTTGCTAAAGCAGCAAACAACATTACAATATATATCCTTTTCATATTACAGTTCGTTTTAAAAGTTTCTCATAAAAAGACGTCTCATAAAATTAACAACATTTACTATCTTTTGTTCGAGAAGCTATAAAACGAATGTAAGGTTCAGAGAATAATTCCACCGCCCAACAAGTATCCGTCCTTATCATAGAAAGCCGCTGCCTGCCCGGGTGCAATGGATTCCAGCGGCTCTATCAGACGGACACGTAACAGACCTTCCACCGTAAGAGTCACCCTGCACCGGTTTGCCTGCTTACGGTAGCGTATCTTCACAATAACCTCGTTTGCACCCAGCACACGACTATTCTCCACCAGGTTCCACTCTCCCAGCCACATTTCCTGCTTGTAGAGGGAAGAGAGCGGAGCTAAAACGACTTCATTGCTTTCCACTCTTGTCTCTTTCACAAAAACAGCCTTGTTCAGATGGATACCCAAGCCCCTACGTTGCCCTACGGTATAAAACGGATAGCCCTCATGCCATCCCAAGAAATCCCCCTTTTCATCGACGAATCTACCTTTACCGGGTAATAGTGTTTCAGGAACCTCACGCTTTAAAAAGGAACGGTAATCCAAAGGGCAAAAGCACACACCTATACTGTCTTTCTTCGCAGCCACCTGCCCGAAACCACGCTCCGCTGCATACGAGCGCGCCTCATTTTTCGTAATATCTCCCATCGGAAGCAACATACGCTGCAGGATGTCCTGCTTCAATCCCCACAGAAAGAAAGTCTGGTCTTTGTCCTTATCTGCAGCAGGAGCTATATAATACTTTCCTCCGGACAAGACTTTACGCACATAATGTCCGGTAGAAATCCAATAAATCCCCTTTTCATCGGCTATTTTAGCCAACAGCGCCCACTTCAGCTCATTATTGCAGACCGTGCAAGGAACGGGAGTACGCCCCCTTAGATACTCTTCCACAAAATAGCAGATAATACGCGAACGGAAAAGCTCGCGTGCATCATAGGTAATGTGTTTCATCCCCAGCTTCAGGGCCAGAGCCCGTGCATCTTCCAAATACCCGGTCTCATCTCCTGCCTCATAGAAACGGAAAGTCACGCCAGTCACCTCATAACCGGCTTCCTGCAACCTCATGGCGGCCACGGAACTATCCGTGCCGCCACTCATGCCAAGCAATACACGTTTATCTGACTTCATGGATACAAAAGTAATAAACGAAGGTGAAATCCGTTGCATTTACTCTTATAAAACAGAATATCATTATAGATTTTCACAGATTTATTATACCTTTGTACTCCTAAAAGAACTAATAATCAACTGTTATGGAACATCAACTGACCATTTACAACACTTTAAATAGAAAAAAAGAGCTGTTCGTACCGCTGCATGCACCGCATGTAGGCATGTATGTCTGCGGACCGACCGTGTACGGTGACCCGCACTTGGGACATGCACGCCCTGCCATCACTTTCGACCTGCTGTTCCGCTACCTGACGCACATCGGCTACAAGGTGCGCTATGTCCGCAACATTACCGACGTGGGCCATCTGGAGCACGATGCCGACGAAGGTGAAGACAAGATTGCGAAAAAAGCCCGTCTGGAACAACTGGAACCAATGGAAGTGGCACAGTACTACATCAACCGCTATCATAAGGCGATGGATACATTGAATGTGCTGTCTCCCAGTATCGAGCCACATGCCAGCGGCCACATCATCGAACAGATAGAACTTGTAAAGGAGATATTGAAGAACGGATATGCCTACGAAAGTGAAGGTTCCGTTTATTTCGATGTAGAAAAATACAATAAGGACCATCACTACGGCAAGCTCTCCGGACGCAACCTGGATGATGTTCTCAACACCACCCGCGAACTGGACGGACAGAGCGAGAAGCACAACCCCGCAGACTTTGCCCTCTGGAAATGTGCGCAACCGGAACACATCATGCGTTGGCCTTCCCCGTGGAGCGACGGCTTCCCCGGCTGGCACGCCGAATGTACAGCCATGGGAAAGAAATACTTGGGCGAGCACTTCGACATTCATGGTGGCGGCATGGACCTTATCTTCCCGCATCACGAATGCGAGATTGCACAATCCGTAGCTTCCCAAGGGGAAGATATGGTACATTATTGGATGCACAACAACATGCTGACCGTGAACGGACAGAAAATGGGTAAGTCTTACGGTAACTTCATCACATTGGAAGAGCTCTTCAAAGGCACACACCCCATGCTGGAGCAAGCCTACAGCCCAATGACCATCCGCTTCTTCACCCTGCAAGCCCACTACCGCAGTACGGTAGACTTCAGCAACGAAGCTCTGCAAGCCGCCGAAAAGGGATTGGCAAGACTGATGGATGCTGTACATGGACTGGACAAGATTACCCCTGCTGCAACCTCCACCATAGACGTGAAATCCCTGCGTGCCAAGTGTTACGAAGCCATGAATGATGACTTGAACTCACCGATTGTCATCGCCCACCTCTTCGACGGCGCCAAGATGGTAAACAATATCCTAGCTGGAAACGATTCCATCACAGCCGAAGACCTGAAAGAATTGAAGGAAACCTTCCACCTCTTCTGCTTCGACATCTTAGGATTACAAGAAGACAACGCCTCCAACGAAGAGCGTGAAGCCGCCTTCGGCAAGGTAGTGGACATGCTATTGGAAGAGCGTTCAAAGGCAAAAGCCAACAAAGATTGGGCTACATCCGACAAAATCCGCAATGAACTCACCGCGCTCGGTTTCGAGATTAAGGACGGTAAGGACGGAAGCGAATGGAAGCTGAATAAATAACGAAGGTATCATAACTCACCACAGAATCATACAGATTGGGGTAAGTTTTAGACAGAAGAACAAAAAAACATATTTCTCTCTCTTGTTCTTCTGTTCTTTTAACTGAAAAATAAAATCTGTATAATCCTATGGTGATTGTGTATTTTGATACATCCCTGTTAGAATACGAATCCGAACCCGGCATACCACCCTACTTTCTTCGTCTGGTTGGACCAATTCAACTGTATCTCCACTGGTCCCAGAAAACTCTTGTACATATAGCCGATGCCTACCCCTGCCATATCAGCCGATTCGGAAGAGTCAAGAATCTGATGAAACTTCCCGGAGTTTCGCCCATAACTGCCCATCACTGATATATACTGGTTTTTCAAGATACGCTGTCTGAGGTTCAGCCCTGCAACCAGCAGTGCGGCTTGTGACAGTTCCGCACGGTTGATGCCCGTAAACGGTATCTGCTGTGGCATATAGCGCCCCGGTATGGTTCCCCCACCATATTAATGATGGCAAAAGGATAATTACCGCTTCCGGACAATACGCGTCCATAAAACGAAGGAGTGACAGTGAACTTACTCGAGGGAGAGAAACATCCCTGCCAACGGGCATCGAAAACAGAAATAGGATTGTTGTCTTTATACTGGAAGAGGTTATCCGTATAGAGATGGTAGGATACCGCCCACGACATCCCTTTTGTAGGGGCGCTCCTCTCATTCAAGTTGTTGAACACAAGTCCGGCAAAGTAACTGAATAAGGACGAATTCTCAAACAGTGCCGAAGCCAACGGGTCGAGCGACAGCAAATCATGATAGTGGTAGTAATCAAAGTCAATGCCCAAACTGACCTGGATATTGTTCCAGTCCTTCGCCGCCCCCATACGGACCAGCTGATGTGTAAAAGTCAAATCCAGCGTCAGTTTGCCTTCATTATAAATATTCATATCTTTATAGTCGAACTGATAGGCAAGTCCTGCCTGCCATCCACCGTCCCATTGATAACCATATCCAAGTCGTGCCAGTGTACGCTTGCCCAGACGGGCGGTGAGGCTGACCAGCGACTCCCGCTGCCGGCCGAAATAGAAGTCCGTATTTGCCTGCAACGCCGCCAGTTCTTCCGTATCAAAACGAAAACCGACATTCAACTTGTTCTCCCGTACAGCAGGGACGGCTATTTGGGAATCAACGGGAATCTCCCTATCAACAGCCGCGCCAGGCAAGCGGAAAGGTCCCGGACGGCGAGGCTGATAATCTTCTGCAAGTCCCAGCTTCCGTTTCAGGGCAAGCAGTCCGTCCCAACTGTCCATGGCAGCACGCTCTCCCCGCACCATCAAAGTGTCGATGGCCTCTTTGGTGAAACTTGCAGCCGAATAGCCGGTGACATCCACCTTTATCAATACGTCGGTATTACGCAGATTCTCACGGTATTTCTTCTCTCCTTGCAGATTGATGATTTGCCCGAAGATGTCTTTCACCGATTTCAGCTCGGAAGCCTTAAGCAGCGGACTCTGCACATCCACCCCGATAATGTAGTCGGCCCCCATGGCAAGCGCCACATCTACCGGATAGTTATTCACCATTCCACCGTCCACCAACACCATTCCATCCAGGTCTACCGGAGCAAACACACCGGGAATGGACATGCTGGAACGCATGGAAGTGGCCAGTATTCCCTCATGGAACACTACTTCGCTGCCATTCACCAGATTTTCCGACACGCAGGCAAATGGAATAGGAAGACGGCTAAAATCCACAGAATCCTGGTAACCTTCTGTCAACGTGGAGAACAAACGTGCCAGGTTCTTCCCTTTTATGATACCCGCATCCGAAACAGCGGCAGATTTCAAAGAAAACGGAATGGAGAGTACATAGCGCTCCGACTTCAACCGGTCATCCAGCAACACATCCTTAGGATTGGGGGCATCCGAGAGCAAGAATTTCCAGTTCTGGGCATTCACCATACTGTCCAATTGCTGTGGGGTATATCCGATAGAATACAAACCGCCCACAATGGCCCCCATACTAGTGCCCACCACATAATCTATAGGGATACCCGCTTCTTCAATTACTTTCAGAGCACCGATATGCGCCGTCCCTTTGGCGCCACCCCCACTGAGTACGACAGCCACTTTCGGACGCCCGGACGCCCAAAGGACCATCGGCAAAACAACAAACAAGCCCATAGTCTATACTTCATCTCCATCATTTACTTAATACGTATTGGTAATTTATTCCACTCTGAATCAAACAACCCGCTCCGACAAATAGTTCACTATCAGTCGAAGCGGGTCGCAAAAAACGTTCAAGCAATTTATGGAGGATTATCTATAACCCATTTCCAATCAATAAGGTATCATATCCTTCAAGATACCTTCCTTATACCAAGGATCATCAATCTCTTTCAACACTTTGCCCATCTCTGCGCAAAGGTCTTTTACGACTTCTTGGTTTTCTTCCAAAGAAAGGTTATTCATCTGATACGGGTCCTTTTCATCGTCAAACAACAAACTTTTGACCAGCTTATGGTTTTCGCGGTCAATGTAGAGCGCCAGCGTGTAGCGCGCCGATTTAAAGCCGCGCGACGAAGGGAAGTAGGAACGGACCATACCTTCCGCATCCTTCTCACCGTCCAGGTTCTGGATGTAGAGAGCGCCGGTGGGACGTACAATATCCGCCTTTTCATCGAAGAAAAGCGGTGCATAGTTGCGTCCCTGCACCTCGGTCGGGATGGAGTCGGCAAGACCGGCAAGACCCAACAAGGTAGGCATGATGTCCGGCGAGGAAAGCATCAAGTCGTCCACGCGGGGCTTAATCTTATTGGGAAAACGCACCAGGAAAGGAACGTTCATGGACTCGGAGTATGGGGAATTCTTCGGGTCTTCCGTATGCTGGCTGCACATGGTCTCTCCATGGTCGGAGGCAAACACGACAATGGTATTCTTGTCCAGTCCGAGTTCCTTCAAGGCATCGAGTATCTGACCGAAAGCACGGTCGACACCCGTCACAGAAGCAAAGTAGTAGCGTGCACTCTCTGCCTTGAGCATCTTGGAGTCGGCATTCGGACGGACGAGCAAGCTGTCCAGAGGCTGGTTTTTATAGAGATTGAAATCTTCCTCCATACAGTCGTCCAAAGAACGGTACGGACTATGGGGAGGATTCATGCCTACCATAATGAAGAAAGGTTTCTTCGGGTCGCGTACATTCCCCTCGTTCTTCAGATAAGACACCACCTTGCCCGATTCGTGTAACGGTGACCACTCGCGCGGGTCGTGGCGACGGCCTTCCGTATCCCAGTAATGCGGATTCTTGTGTTCGTCAAAGGTACCGTAAGAATACCAGTAATTGAACCCATGACGACGTTCTTTCGGCGTATAGGCATCCCATGCAGGTACACGGTCTTCCACATACTGTCCGGGACGTTCGGGGTCGTTGGGGGTAGGAAAGTCGGCATGCAGTTTGCCAAAGTAGGCACAGTCATATCCGGCATTGCAGAAAACATCACTCACACACACAGCATCCTCACGCAGGGAGCTGATGGGACGGCTCGAATTGCAATTCAATGGAATACCACTCTTATTAGGATACATTCCCGTCAACAGAGAACCACGGTGGGGACTGCTCAACGGGCAGTTGCTCATGGCAGATGTCAATACCACCGACTCCCGGGCAAAATCATTCAAGCGTGGGGTATGCACCGGGTCATTCCGAAAGTTCACTTTCTCGCGAAAACCTTCCTGGCCCCAGAACTCCATCGCCTGGTTACGGTATTGGTCGGGAAAAACGTAAATGACATTCGGCTGGACGGATTGTTCCGCCTGCGGGGCTTTACAGCCCTGCAAGGCGAACAAACCTAAACCACCTAACAAAATATTTAATTGAGTTTTCATTTTTCCAAGTCTCTTTTACGCATCAATCCTTCCAGGAAGTAATAGTCGGCATAATTCAGCGGTACATCAATCTCCGCACCGTGAGGAATACTGCCCACAGAGTGCATCAGGATGAAGTTGCCGTTGGTACCCACCTTGGCACGGTAGGAAGGAGAAGCGAGGCTTTCCATAATCCGGTCGGCGGTTTCCTTGTATCCCTTATCCGGCAGATAAGTACTCAGCTCGTAAAGGGCGGACGCCGTGCAGGCAGCTGCCGAAGCATCGCGAGGTTCATTCGGGATATTGGGAGCATCGAAATCCCAGTAGGGAACCAAGTCTTCCGGAAGATTCTTGTTGTTGAAGATAAAGTTGTAGACCTTTTCAGCCTGTTCCAGGTATTTGGCATCGTGTGTATAGCGATAGCACATGGTATAGCCGTACAAGGCCCACGCTTGTCCACGTGCCCAAGCAGACTCGTCGGCATAGCCTTGTGCAGTCTGTCTCTTACGGACTTCACCGGTTTCGGGGTCATAATCCACCACATGATAGCAGCTGTTGTCCTCACGGAAATGGTTAGCCATAGTCGTATCGGCATGCTTCCGGGCTATGTTGTAGAAAGTGGAGTCACCGGACAGCCTGGAAGCTTCGAACAGCAGTTCGAGGTTCATCATATTATCAATGATAACGGGACATTTCCAGCCACGTTCAGCCTGCCACCCCTTGTCTGCATCCCATGACTGAAGTACGCCTGCTGCAGGACGGAAACGGGTAGACAATGATTTGGCTGTCTGTATGATGACCGGCTTGTACTCCTCCTTACCCGCAAAACGGTATCCGTTCAAGTAGCTGCTGCCAATCATAAAGCCCACATCATGGTGCCAGGTAAGGTATTGTACCGAATCCAAATCCTCGGTATACTTCTCTGCCAGCGGCAGCCACTTCTGGTCACCGGTCAACTCGTACATATGCCAGATATTACCGGGGAAGAAGCCGGAACACCAATCGTCGATAGGTACATAGACAATGTTCCCATCCTTATCAATGGTACGGGGATTAAGGATTTTACCGGATTTTTCGATAATGTCTGTCTGAATTGTCTCCTGAGCCACAGCATTATCAATGTTTTCTTGGATAAAGTTGCTTTCAGCCTGCTTTTGCCCTGCGCAACCTGCCAATACAAGGAGGGAGATTCCCAATGTAGTGAGGACTGTTTTCATAATAAGGGATTTATTTATTAAGAGTTTATGATTTTTCCTGCTGCAAAAGTAGAGCAAGTGTACAGATTTGACCCGCCTAAATAATTCAATTAATGGCTAAAATCGTTACTTTTGCGTCCAGAAGCACATATTTTCCACCCATTAATCATTAATCACTAAACATTAATCATTACTCCCCATGACCGCACAAGAGTTTTTTAAGAACGACCGCTTCGCCACGAATGCAGGTGTAGAACTGATAGAAATAAAGGAAGGATACAGCAAGGCACGCCTGGTTATCACGGCAGAGCATCTCAATGCAGGAGGCCGTACGCAAGGAGGGGCCATCTTCACCCTTGCCGACCTGGCACTGGCAGCAGCAGCCAACTCCCACGGAACATTGGCCTTCTCTCTTTCGTCCAATATCACCTTCCTGCGCAGCAGCGGACCGGGCGATGTACTGTATGCCGAAGCACGCGAACGCTACATCGGCCGCACCACCGGATATTACCAGATCGACGTCACCAACCAGGAGGGAAAACTGATTGCCACTTTCGAATCCAGTGTATTTAGAAAAGGGGATAACATCACTTTTTCCTTACCACAGACGTCATCGGATAGCGGTTGCCCCGGACACTCTTGAAGAATGCCTTGGCCGAACCGAAATTCAAATACATGTCCAAGCGAATGGGAAGGTGGTTCTTATCATCGGATACGAAGAAGGTGATGACCTCCTTCTCCTTACCTTTCTTGTACTCTACGAAAGAGAATACCAAGCAGCGGTAAACGGTGTCGTTATTCGCCTTGACCTCCTCCTTGCCGCGGTAAATCAACGTCTGCTCTTCCACCCTGCGTCCCGTGGCCATGGGAAAGAGTATCTTCTGCCCTACCTTGTAGTCTTTAGGGTCATAAGAGCGCGCCTGCGCCAAAATGCTCAACATATCGAAGATACAGCGACTATCACTGTATTCCATCTCCTGAGCCTCACGCACGGGATTGTGCCAGGTGCGTCTCTGCTTTACATTCGCCAGTCCGTCCGAGTAGGAGAACCAAGCCTCGTCCACCGTATGGCGGCTTCCCTCCTCCGCCGCTTTACGGAAGTAGAGCGGCTCCAACCTATCGCTGACATAACAAGTCAACGTATCACGCATCTTGAAGAAAAAATCGGTCTTTTTACTGCCTACACAAAGCAAGTTAAAGCGAAATGCAGGCTCGGAATGGTAAGTCGTGGCATTGGTAGTGAGGCTTGCCAGACCCACCTTCTTCCAAATGAACTTCCAATTGAAATATAAATCGTACATGACATGCTCGCCCGACTGGAAAGCTTCATTCTTTGCAGTACATTGGGCCTGAACAGACTGGGAGGTTCCCAAACAGACCGCTCCCACCATTAATAGAATGAACAATTGCTTCCGCCTAATAGCTATGGCCTCTACCACTGTTGCGGCTGCTATTGCCACTGCGGTTATTTTTGTTCCTGTTTTGCTTTTTCTTGTCTTCATCTGGTTTTTGTTTTTTTAGTTCGTCCGGCTTCTGCCTATCCAGGGTACTTGGCCTTAATATCCCATTCCTGGGTCAAATCAAAGTTCGCTTTAAGCTCCAGAACCATCGGATAATAGTAAACCATTTCAGGCTGGCGCTTCTCGGCATAGTTTCCCGTATCCCAGACGCCATTCCCATTCGTATCATTTATCAGCCGCGCTCCATATTTGCCCGGATTGAGGAAATAGAAATCGGCTTTCCCATCCACCACCGGCACCGTGCGCAGCACTTTGTCCTGACCGTCCAGTAGTTCCACAAAAGCCAGAGAGTCCGCTCCATGCACATTAAAGAATATCTGCCCGTACTCTTCCAGCTTCTTGGCCTTGAAGTCCTTCTTTATCTTGTCGGAGAACAACCCGTACAACCCGCGTATGGCAGCAGAATCCACTTCAAATGTATAGCTTTCGCCGGGTGCCCATTCGGCAAACAGATTATAACGCTTCAAGTCCAAAGAGTCGCGCATAAAGTCGAACGGGATATCCTGCCACAACGAGTCCACTTTCAGTTTCAGATGGAAAGCGGTGGTATCTATGCTTGCCACCGGCTCCGTAAACGACAGAGTAAGATAATCATATACATCGATTGCAGAAGGGGCATACACATCTACAGCCAGGAATTCCGTCGGCTCGGGCTCTTCCACCTCACCTTCCTTCAACTTCTTCTTTTTCTTCTCACGCTCTTTCTGTTCCTTTTCCTTCGCTTCCTGCTTCTGCTTCTGCTGCTTGTCGTATGTCAACTTCGCCAGCACATTCAAAGTATCGGTACGGGGTACCAATCGTTTCAGGCTATCCGTATACAAATAGGTGATACTCATTTTCAGGGAATCCTGCTTATAGAGCAGAGAATCCTTTATCCAATAATGAATCGTATCGTTCCGGCCGGTAGGCTGTTCTATAACAAACGCATCTTCCCCATTAAAGTTCAATCCTTTCAATAAAGGCAACGTGTCTGCCGGAGCAGTGAAATAGAGCGAAAACTTCTCCGGAGTCAACCGTTCGGCCTTCAAAAAAACGTTGCGAGAAGGAAAGCTCCTTGAAAGCACGCAGCAGAACATCATCCGGAAGGTAGTGGGTATATTGACGTTCTACAATCGTATCTACTGTCAGCGAGTCTATCCAGGTCGTATCCTGGCGCATGCGCTCTTCCATGGAAGGAATGATGATAGAGTCATTAAAAGCTATCACTTCCGTCGGCTGGGAATAGGCAAAATTCTGGTCGGCATCCTGCAAGGCATAAATGCGATACTTGCCGGGAGCCACTCCACGGATAGAGAAGCGTCCGCGACTGTCCGTACGCCCCACCCGCTCAAAAGGAAGTTTGGTAAAAGCGGAGTCGGCCAGATTGGCATGCAGACCGACCAGCATTCCTTTCACCGGTTCAAGATTGGCCGCATTCAGTACTGTACCGGCCACAGCCATAGAGTCGAGACGGTCGCCCGTAGAGAAAGAATAGAAGAAATTCTCCAAGGGATTCCCCTCATTATTATCCTGGATGGCATCACCAAAATCGAATGTATAAGTAGTATTGGGTTTCAATGTATCCTGCAGAGTGATGACCACCTTCTTCCCATTAGACTTAATTTCGGGCTGCTGCACCTGCGGAGGGGATATTACAATCTTCTCATTCGGCTTGTCAAGCTTGATAAATTCATCGAACTCAATGGAAAGTTTATTTTTATTGTGATGGAGTGCGCCGGGCGTGGGAGTACCGGAAATAAAACGCGGAGGAGTCTCATCATAAGGTCCTCCTTCAATACGGCCCACACTGGCACAAGAATACAGTGCGGCAGCTATGGCAACACCCCCCAACAACCTGCGGAAAAGCGGCTTCATTTTAGTATGGCGTTTACGTTCTAACATGCTGCAAAAATAAAGGTTATCTGCCAATTAGCGGTATGCTTTACAGTATTTTAATCAAAAAATGTCCTTTCGTTCTCATCTATGTATGAAACATAGTTAAAAAAGGAAGTGTTTCACCCCTTATATACTAAGAAAAGAATATTTTTGCAGACGAAAACTGAATAGGAGTATTCAGTTTTCTTTTTCCTGCCTTATTTCTAAATCATGAATTACACACGAAAACGCCTTTCAAGAATCGAAAAAAAGAAGAATATAAAATTATACAGAGAACAAAAAAGAGTATGAAGAGTAGATTAGTATTATTGGCATGTTGCCTGGCACTGCTCAGCAGTTGCGGACAAGGCGACAAAGGAACGGGTAAAGCTCCCGAATTTGCAGTGATTGAGGCAAAGACCACCACTGCCAACTTGACAAACAGCTACCCTGCTACTATCAAGGGTAAACAAGATGTAGAAATCCGCCCGATGGTGAGTGGGTTCATCACAAAATTGCACGTGGATGAAGGCGCAACAGTGCGCAAAGGACAAGTGTTGTTCAGCATCGACCCCGTACAGTATCAGGCAGCCGTAAATTCGGCCAAAGCTGCTGTTGAAACAGCCAAAGCTGCCGTAAACACACAAGAACTGACTGTAAACAACAAACGTGAACTGAACAAGAAAAACATCATCAGTGACTACGATTTGCAAATGGCCGAAAACCAGCTGGCACAGACAAAGGCACAACTAGCACAAGCCAATGCCCAATTGGTCAATGCCAAGAACAATTTGTCATACACCAGTGTAACCAGCCCCAGTGACGGTGTAGTAGGTAGCATTCCCTACCGCGTAGGTAGCTTGGTTAGTCCTTCCGTAGCCAGCCCGCTGACTACCGTTGCCGACATCTCCGAAATGTACGCCTACTTCTCCATGACCGAACGCCAACTCTTGTCACAGATTCGTGAAGGCGGTAGCACCAAGGAAATTCTGGAAAAGATGCCGAATGTACAGTTGCAGCTCATCGACGGAACCATGTATGCCGACAGTGGCCGCGTGGAGACAATCAGCGGAGTCATTGACCAGACTACCGGTTCGGTAACCATGCGTGCCCTCTTCCCCAACAAGCACAACGTGCTGCGTAGTGGAAGCACCGGCAATGTGGTATTCCCCAACCCGCTGCATGATGTCATCATGATTCCACAGTCTGCCACTACCGAAATCCAGGACAAGCAGTTCGTATTCGTACTGCAACCGGACAACACGCTGAAAAATACCGAAGTTAAAGTGTTCAGCTTAGACGACGGCAAGTATTATTACGTGACGGAAGGTTTGAAAGCAGGCGAAAAAATCGTTATCGAAGGGGTACAGAACCTGAAGGACGGACAGTCCATCACGCCCATCACGCCTGCTGAAAAGGAAGCCGAATACCAGAAGGCCCTGAAAGACCAGAAAGAAGGCAATATTCAGACTGCGTTTCAATGAAAGAATGAAAAATAAAAAAATTCTTCAATTTTTAATTCCTTAATTGTTCATGAAATGAAATTAGATAGATTTATTAACCGTCCGGTACTATCAACGGTAATTTCCATCCTGATAGTAATCTTAGGAGTTATTGGTCTGGCTACCTTGCCTATCACCCAATACCCGGACATTGCACCTCCCACCGTATCGGTAAGTGCGACTTACCAAGGTGCCAATGCCCAAACGGTGCTTAACTCCGTTATCGCTCCGCTGGAGGACCAGATTAACGGTGTGGAAAATATGATGTATATGAGTTCGAGCGCCACCAACAGCGGTTCGGGCGACATCTCCATCTACTTCAAGCAAGGTACCGACCCCGATATGGCAGCGGTGAACGTACAGAACCGCGTTTCCATGGCGCAAGGCTTGCTGCCTGCCGAAGTTACCAAAATCGGTGTAACCACCCGTAAACGCCAGACTTCCATGTTGATGGTATTCTCCATCTATGATGAAAAAGACCAGTACAACATCGAGTTCCTGGAAAACTACGCCAACATCAACCTTATCCCTGAGGTGAAACGTGTCAACGGTGTGGGCGATGCCATGGTATTGGGACAAGACTACTCCATGCGTATCTGGCTGAAACCTGATGTAATGGCCCAATACAAACTTATCCCCAACGATGTGGTTGCCGCCTTGAGCGAACAGAACATCGAAGCGGCTCCCGGCCAGTTGGGTGAGCGCGGTAACCAAACCTACCAGTATACTCTGCGTTACAAAGGACGTCTGCAACAGACTACGGAGTTCGAGAACATTGTCATCAAGGCCTTGGAGAACGGTGAAATACTCCGTCTGAAGGATGTAGCAAATGTGGAACTGGGCCGTCTGTCATACGGATTCAACAATATGGTAAACGGACATAAAGCCGTGAGTTGTATCATTTTCCAGATGGCAGGCAGTAATGCCACGCAGACCATCTCGGATATCGAGGCCCTACTGGACGACTATTCCAGCAAACTGCCCGCCGGCTTAAAGATAAACATTGCACAGAGTGCCAACGACTTCCTCTTCGCTTCCATACATGAGGTAATCAAGACATTGATCGAGGCCTTTATCCTGGTGTTCATCGTAGTGTATATCTTCCTGCAGGATATGCGCTCCACGTTGATTCCCGCCATCGCCATTCCCGTGGCGTTGATTGCCACCTTCTTCGTATTGAAACTGATTGGCTTCAGTATCAACTTGCTGACCCTTTCGGCCATGGTGCTTGCCATTGCGATTGTGGTCGATGATGCCATCGTCGTCGTCGAGGGCGTCCATGCCAAGCTGGACCAGGGCTACAAATCGGCCCGTACAGCTTCCATCGACGCCATGAGTGAACTGGGTGGTGCCATCGTCTCCATTACGTTGGTGATGATGTCCGTATTCGTTCCCGTGAGCTTCATGGGAGGTACGGCAGGTACTTTCTACCGTCAGTTCGGTTTGACCATGGCGATTGCCATCGGTTTCTCGGCTCTGAACGCCCTGACCCTGAGTCCTGCGCTGTGTGCCATCTTCCTGAAACCTCACAACGGCGGACACGAAAGTCTGAAAGAGCGTGTAGGCGTTGCCGCCAAGGAAGCCCGCAAGATTATGATTGCACGTTATGCCGACTCTATAGGCCGGTTGATGCGTCCCGGCATTACACTGCTCTTCGTGACGGTAGCTATCCTGGGCATGATTTTCGGTCTGTTCAGCTTCAGCGAACACCCCATTCTGTGTAGCTTGATGATTATCATCAGTGTGCTGGCGTTGGCAGGTATGACTACCGACAAGTTCAAACAATCCTTCAATGACTCATACAACGGTATCTTGGGCAAGTATAAGAAACAAGTGTTGTTCTTCATCCAGAAACGCTGGATATCGGCAGGACTGGTTATCGGCTCTATTGTACTGTTGGGCGTATTCATGCAGATAACCCCGACCGGTATGGTGCCCAACGAAGACACCGGTACCATCATGGGCGCTGTGACACTGCCTCCGGGCACTTCACAAGAACGCGCACAAGAGATTTTGAACCGTGTGGACAGCTTGGTTGCTGCAGACCCTGCCGTACAGTCACGTACCGTTATCTCAGGTTATAGCTTCTTGGGCGGTCAAGGCCCCTCCTACGGTTCACTCATCATCAAGCTGAAGAACTGGGAAGAACGTTCCACGATGCAGAACTCCACGATTGTGTACGCCACTTTGTACATGCGCGCCCAAAAGATTATCAAGGAAGCGCAGGTATTGTTCTTCGCGCCGCCTATGATTCCGGGTTACTCGGCTTCAAGCGACATCGAGTTGAACATGCAGGACAAGACGGGTGGTGATTTGAACCACTTCTTCGACGTGGTGAACAACTATAACGCAGCCCTGGAAGCACGCCCTGAAATCAACTCTGCCAAGACATCCTTCAACCCTCACTTCCCGCAATACCAGCTGGACATTGACGCTGCCGCTTGTAAGAAAGCAGGCATCAGCCCCAATGACATCTTGACTACCTTGCAGGGATATTACGGTGGTTTGTATGCTTCCAACTTCAACAGCTTCGGTAAGATGTACCGCGTAATAGTACAAGCCGAACCTGATGCTACCAAGAATATGGAAACACTGCAAAGCATCAAGGTGCGCAACGGCAACGAGATGGCACCTATCACGCAGTTCATCTCCATCAAGAAAGTATATGGTCCTGACGTCATCAGCCGTTTCAACCTCTACACCTCCATGAAGGTGATGGTGGCTCCCGCATCAGGCTACACTTCCGGTCAGGCTCTGCAAGCCATTGCCGAAGTGGCGCAGGAAAACCTGCCTGCCGGTTTCGGTTATGAGTTGGGAGGTATGGCGCGTGAAGAGGCCGAAACGAGTGGCAGCACTACGGGACTCATCTTCATATTGTGCTTCGTATTCGTTTATCTGTTGCTGAGTGCCCAGTACGAAAGCTACATCCTGCCTTTATCCGTATTGCTGTCCGTGCCGTTCGGTCTGCTGGGTAGCTTCCTCTTTGTAGGCGGTATAGGCGCATTGGGCAGCATCCCGGCACTGAAAATGATTCTGGGTACGATGTCCAATGACATCTATATGCAGATTGCCCTCATCATGTTGATGGGTCTGTTGGCCAAGAATGCCATCTTGATTGTAGAGTTTGCCCTCGAACGCCGCAGAATGGGTATGAGTATCACCTGGGCAGCCGTATTGGGTGCCGCAGCCCGTCTGCGTCCTATCTTGATGACGTCGTTGGCAATGATTGTCGGTCTGCTCCCGCTGATGTTTGCTTCCGGTGCGGGTGCCAACGGTAACCGTACGCTGGGTACGTCTGCCATCGGCGGTATGTTAATCGGTATGATTCTGCAAATCTTCATAGTGCCCGCACTGTTCGTGGCATTCCAGTACCTGCAGGAGAAATTCAAGCCGATGGAATGGGAAGATGTGGACAACTCGGATGCAGAACCGGAGATTGAACAATATACAAAATAGTGATTAACGATTAGCGATTATGAAGAAAATAATATGCCTGATGTGCGCAACTGCTTTATTGAGCAGTTGCCACATCTACAAATCATACGACAGACCCGAAGACATGACAACTGCCGGACTGTATCGCGACACGGCGTCCGTGAACGATACATTAGCCGCAGATACGGCCAACTTCGGTAATCTGCCTTGGAGAGAAGTGTTCACAGACCCACAGCTGCAGACACTTATCGAGCAAGCACTCACCAACAACGGTGACCTGCGCAGTGCCGCCTTGAACGTGAAACAAGCACAAGCCGCACTGATGTCTGCCCGCCTTGCCTATGCTCCGATGCTTGCCTTGTCTCCGCAAGGAACCGTCAGCAGCTGGGACAAGGGAAAGGCTACACAAATCTACTCCCTGCCCGTCACCGCAAGCTGGCAAGTCGACCTCTTCGGTCAACTGCTGAACCCGAAGCGACAAGCAAAGGTTAGCTTGAAGCAGACGCAATTCTACGAACAAGCCGTTCAGACGCAAGTCATCGCCGGCGTAGCCAACATGTACTACACCCTGCTGATGCTGGACCGCCAACTGCAAATCACCGAAGGCACCGTCGAGATTCTGAAAAAGAACCTGGAGACCGTGCAAGCCATGAAAGATGCAGGCATCTACGGAACCACTTCTGCTGCCGTAGAGCAGAGCCGCACTGCCTACGCTCAAGTCATGGCATCACTGCCCGACATACGCCAGAGCATACGCGAAACCGAAAACGCCCTCTGCCTGATGTTGCACCAACCGGCACAGAGCATCGCACGCGGTGTACTGGAAGAGCAACAGCTGCCTACGGAATTTTCAGTAGGTATCCCCTTGCAGTTGCTATCCAACCGTCCGGACGTGAAAGCTGCCGAGATGTCACTGGCTGCCAGCTACTATAATACCAACAGCGCCCGTGCCGCTTTCTACCCGCAGATTACATTGAGCGGTTCGGGAGGCTGGACCAATAACTCCGGTGCAGGTATCGTCAACCCGGGTAAACTGCTGGCTTCCGCCATCGGTTCGCTGACGCAACCCTTGTTCTATCGCGGTGCCAACATTGCCCGTCTGAAACAAGCCAAGGCACAAGAGGAGCAGGCTAAGATTCAGTTCCAAACCGCCCTGCTAAATGCCGGAAATGAAGTGAGCAACGCCCTGCACCTGTATCAAATGGAGAAGGACAAAGCCGTTTCACGCACTATTCAAGTAAATTCTGCCCGCCAAGCTGCCTCAGATACAAAAGAATTGTTTAACTTAGGCACGTCGACCTATCTGGAAGTCTTGTCTGCCGAGCAGTCTTACCTCAGCGCACAGCTTGCAGAAGTATCCGACACCTTCAGCAGCATGCAGGCAGTCATCAGTCTGTATCAAGCGCTTGGAGGAGGAAGAGAATAAAATGAGCGATAAGTGATTAGTGATTAGCGATTAATGAAATAGTAAATCCTAATCACTAACCATTTATCACTAATCATTAATCATTAATCGCTAATTACTATGATAAGTCCGTTAGCTTATGTAGATTCTGCCGCAAAAATCGGCAAGAATGTAACCATCCAGCCCTTTGCTTTTATCGAAGGGAACGTGGAAATCGGTGATGACTGTATTATTATGTCGGGTGCAAAAATTCTGCACGGTACCCGCATGGGAAAAGGGAACAAGGTGCATCACAATGCCGTTCTGGGTGCCGAACCGCAAGACTTCCACTATACGGGAGAGAGCAGTATGCTGATTATCGGTGATAATAACGACATCCGCGAGAACGTGGTTGTCAGCCGTGCTACCCATGCAGGAAGCGCTACCCGCATCGGTAATGAGAACTACCTGATGGATGGTGTACACCTCTGCCACGACGTGCAGATAGGCAACCATTGTGTACTGGGTATCAAGACTACCGTAGCCGGAGAATGTCAGATAGACGACTGTACCATTCTGAGCAGCAATGTCATTCTGCACCAATACTGCCACATTGGAAGTTGGGTACTGATTCAGGCAGGCTGCCGCATATCAAAAGATGTGCCGCCCTATATCATCATGAACGGTAATCCGGCAGAATACCACGGCATCAACGCTGCTGTGCTTCAACACAAACACCAGGTGACCGAACGTGTATTGCGCCATATCGTAAATGCCTACCGTCTGGTATACCAGGGAAACTTCAGCGTGCAGGATGCCTTGCAGAAGATTGAAGACCAAGTACCGATGAGTGACGAGATACACAATATCATCAACTTCATCAAGAATTCCAAAGGAATCGTGAAGTAAACACCCTTCTTCGGGCACGAATCACGCAGACAATACGGATGAATAAATTCTTTTCTGTAAGTCTGCGTAGTTCGTGCCTTTTTCTATATTCCTCTACAATAGTTCCTGCATTATCTTTTACTATTTTTTGATGCATATTCATTCCAGGCAGTATGCTAAGTAAAACAAACTGTTTCCTTTAACTAAACATTTTGTTTCCTTATAGAAAACACTTTGTTTCCCTTAACAAAACAGTTCGTTCCATTATATGAAAACAAAGTGTTTTTCTATACTGAAACAAAGTGTTCTCTAATGCTGGAACAAACTGTTCTGTGTTGTGAACTAACGGATTAAGTATATAAAGGGTATTTATTATACTGTTTCTGTAGACAATGGTCTGTCTTGTCCTATAAAAGACGGGGAAAGAAGCAGGAAGCAACCGGGTACGCTCGGAAGGGTGAGGGTAAAATTTGCCCTCACCCTTTTTATTTGCTCTCACTCACCCTTGAAAGGGCGATGAATAGGGAGTTTCAGAAAAGCGGTGATAGTGGTGAGGGCAGGTTGAGTAATTTTTTGTTCTACTACTACTCGAAATGCAGGGTACCGAAGAACTCCGGGCAATGGAAGTTCGGCTTCTCCAGACCTATCGGATTCCAGGAAAGGAAATGGGGAGTCTGGAGCTTGTCACCGCATTTATAAAAATTGGCACGGAGCGTCTTTCCATCCAACGAAGTGATGTCATGCAGGAAGAAAGCGGAATAAGGGATGACCAGGGCCACTTCCCAGGCACACTCACCTACTCTTTCGTCGAAAGCCTCACGTCCCAAAGAAGCCCAACGCTGTACTTTATCGAGCACCTCTTGCGGGGCATGCTGGCGGTTTCCACGTCCGGCACCTGCCCCAATAAGCAGAGTCCCGGCACAATTACACTCCATATTGTAGTACACTCCGTCATCGGCAGGCACAGAGAAGAACTCTACACACGCATCTTCCCAAACCGGACCGTTATCGTGGCCTGCAACTGCGCGTACACTCGCTTCCCTTACCTTGAAATGCAGCAGAATGGCATCTTCCGTATGCGCTATGCGGAATTCCACATCGGGAGTATAAGGAAAAGCAGCCCAATTCACAGTGTTTACGGGCTGAAACGCCACCTTCTCTTCATCCAGAAGAGCCGGAACCGACTCTACCGGTATATTGGCCACACTTACTTTCTTTACATTCAATTCTTTCATTTTACTATTTTGGGGATTAATTGCAGACAGCGGCAACATGCAAAGAGCTGCCGCCATCGTCATTAAAAACTTTTTCAGATACATGAGTCAATGAACTTTTTCATCTCCGGTGTATGTTCCTCCACACTCTGCAACAGTTTGAACTGAGCCTTGGTACGCACAAGATTGTGCTCCGGATACTGGATTTTATAATAAGTATCACCGTTGATATAATCTGCCAGGAAGCGTACGCACTGCATGTATGGGAACAAGGCAGCCGCATAAGGCAGATTCTCAATCTCTATCGGCAACAGGAAGGACTTGCCCGATTCCAGATAGCCCTTGGTAAATGCCCGGAATATTTCCATATTGAAGTTCACATTATCCGGATTCTTGTCGTCTTCCAACCCCGTGTTGGCACCTGAGCGAAGGAAATCGCCATAATCGGAGAAGATGAAGCTGGGCATCACCGTATCCAGGTCGATGACACAAAGCACCGTACCGTCTTCGTCGAACATCATATTGTTCACTTTCGTATCACAGTGGCATACCCGTTTGGGCAGTTTGCCTTCACGGAACAAGCGTTCTGCCTTGCACATTTCATCAGCGCGTTTTTCTATCTCATCCAGAAAATACCGCACCTCCTGCACACGTCCCGCCGCATCGGCAGCCACAGCATCACGGAGTTGCTTCAGGCGGAACTCCATGTTGTGGAAATCGGGAATTGTCTCGCCCAATGTATCTGGAATGTCGGCAAGCATAGCCTGGAAATTACCGAAGGCAGCTCCCGCATAATAGGAATATTCGGGGTTCACCGTTTCGGTAAGTCTTGGCACGGGAATAAAGTCATGATACGCAGTAGTTCTCACCGTCATACCAATAGGTTTTCCCTTCGGCCGTGGGGATGAAATGAAGCACTTTACGCTCGACATCGGCCTCTCCTTTCTCTTCCAGCTTCTTACGGATATGCCCGGTCACAGCCTCGATATTAGACTGTAACATCTCTACATTCTGGAAAATGGCATGATTGATACGTTGCAGAACATAGTCCGGCGCATCGGCCTCAACGGTGGTCACTTTGTACGTATCGTTAATCAGGCCTGAGCCTAAAGGCTTGATTTCACGAACCGTACCCTGCATTTGAAAATGAGATACAATAGATAAAAGGTCTTTCATGATAATAAATGAATTAATTTGTTTACAAAGATACGCCGATTGCCATCTATCAAAAGACAAGTATCGTTCGGCGCGCTTCCAAAATTATACATTTATCCAAACATAACCGCAAAAACTGCCTAATAAATAAGAAGTCTTGTACAAAATATACCTATATTTGTAACTGAAACCTTAAAAACTACCCGAAAAGTGCGAACGTTTATCATCCGGCTGCTTCTTGTTTCAGTAAGCATGATTGCTGCAACCCTGCAGGCGCAGAACATCACCTTCAACCATCTGACAACCGACGACGGTCTGTCACAATTCTCCGTGAACAGCCTTTACATCGATGAAAACGGTGTCTTATGGATTGGAACCCGAGAAGGCTTGAACCGTTATGACGGAGAAGACATACAAACTTACAAGCTGCAGAAGAACGACCCTTACAGCCTTTTCTGCAACACCGTGCTGCGCATGGCCGGCAACCGTAACGGAAAAATCTACCTGCTCTGTACGGAAGGAGTAGCCGAGTTCAATCTCGCCACCCAAAGATTCACCACCCTGCTGCAAGGAAATGTACACAGCATATATTACAAAGAGGCCCTTTTCATCGGAAAACAGAATGAAATCTACCGCTATAACGAGCAGACCGGGAACTTTGACCTCTATTACCAGCTTCCCGGAAAAAAGTCTGGAAATCTGCTGTATGCATCTGGACAAAGGACAAATGTGGATTGGAACGACCACCGACGGAGCATACCGCCTGCAACTGGACAAGAACGAGCTGACCCACCCCATCCTGAAAGGCAACATCACCAGCATATACCAAGACAGCGAAGGCGAGTTATGGATTGGCAGCTGGGAAGAAGGGCTGCACCATGTAAAGACCGACGGAACCATCGAAATCTTTGAATACGACGCAAAGAACCCTTACAGCATCTCTTCCAACTTCGTGCGAGCCTGCTGTGAAGACAATCTGGGAAACATCTGGATTGGGACATTCAACGGATTGAACCGGTATGACAAAAGTACGGGACTCTTCCAGAACCACACTGCCAGTGATGCCCAGAGCGACGGACTGACACACTCTTCCATCTGGTGCATCGTAAAGGACAACCAAGGAACGCTGTGGCTGGGGACCTACTTTGGCGGCGTCAACTACTTCAACCCCGAGTACGAGATATACAGCCGCTATATGTATTCGCCCATCGAAAAGAAGGGGCTGAGCAATCCGGTTGTAGGCCGCACCATCGAAGACAAGGACGGCAATCTGTGGATTGGCACCGAAGGGGGCGGACTGAACTATTACAACCGCCGTACCCGTGAGTTCAAATGGTTCCGCCCGGAAATCGGTCCCAACAGTATTTCCCATAACAACATCAAGGCTCTCTATTATGATGCCTCCAAAGACATCATCTGGATAGGAACCCATCTGGGCGGACTGAACAGACTGGACATACGCTCGGGGCAATTCACACACTACCGCATGGAAGCAGGTAATCCGGAGACCTTGCCTTCCGACATCATCCGCGATATCGCGCCTTACCAAGACCACCTGGTGATAGCCACCCAAAACGGAATCTGCCTCTTCGACCCTGCCAACGGGAAATGCCAACAACTGTTCCAGGACAGCAAAGAAGGCAAAAAAATCAAGATGGTGGCAGATGTCACTTTCGACAGCAACGGTACGCTCTGGATTGCAGCCACGGGCGAAGGTGTGTTCAGCTACCGTTTCGATACCGGCAAACTGACCAACTACCGCCATGATACTGCCGACCCACACAGCATCAGCAACAACAATGTAAACAACATTACCCAAGACAGCAAAGGCAATCTGTGGTTCGCCACTTCGGGCAGCGGACTGGACTTATACCGCCCTGCCAGCAACGACTTCGAGAACTTTGACCAAGCGAAGAACGGCCTTTCCAGCGACTGTATCTATGAGACGGAGGAATCCCCCACCAGCGGCAAACTGCTGCTCATCACCAACGAGGGCTTCTCCATCTTCGACTACCGGCAAAAGGCATTCCTGAACTACAGTGCCGAAAACGGTTTCCCAATGACTGCCGTCAACGAGAATGCCCTTTGCGTGACCCGTGACGGAGAGATATTCCTGGGAGGCACGCAGGGAATGATTTCTTTCCATGAAATGGAGTTGAACTTCACGCCGAAACCCTACAAAATCATCCTCTCCCGCCTCATTGTGAACGGAACGGAAATACAAGTGGGAGATGAGACCGGTATCCTGCAGCAAGCCTTGTACTGCACCCCCGAGATTACGCTCAACGCTGACCAGTCCATGTTCAGCATAGAGTTTGCCACTTCAAACTATGTAGCCGCCAACAAAGACGACATCATCTATAAGCTGGAAGGCTTCTCCAACGACTGGAACAGTGCCCGTGGACTGCACAACATCACCTATACCAACCTGAACGCCGGAACCTATAACTTGATTATAAAGCCCAACGGAAAAGACGAGAGCCTTTGTCCGCAAGTCCACCTGACCATACACGTGTTGCCTCCCTACTACAAGACTCCCCTTGCCTATCTTATCTACCTGATAGTGACGGGAATCCTGCTCTGGTATCTGGTGCGTACCTACAAGTCCAGAATCAAGTTGCGTGAATCACTGAAGTACGAACAGAAGCACATCCGTGACGTAGAGGCCCTGAACCAGTCAAAGCTACGTTTCTTCACCAACATTTCCCATGAATTCCGCACCCCGCTGACACTCATCGTGGCCCAAGTGGAAACGCTGATGCAACTCCAGAACTTCACGCCTGCCATATATAACAAGGTACTGGGCATCTACAAGAACAGCATACAGCTACGGGAACTCATCACCGAGCTGCTCGACTTCCGCAAGCAGGAACAAGGGCACATGAAGATAAAGGTAAGTCCACACAACATCGTGAACTTCCTATACGAAAACTATCTGCTTTTCCTGGAATATGCCAGCGCCAAACAAATCAGCCTCTACATTCGAGAAGGAAACAGACAGCCTCGAAGTATGGTATGACCAAAAACAGATGCAGAAAGTGATAAACAACCTGCTGTCCAACGCCGTCAAGCATACCAAGGCGGAAGACAGCATCACCCTCAGCATCAAGACCGAAGGCAGCAATGCCGTCATCCGCGTAACCGATACCGGCAGCGGCATAGATGCCCGGGAAGTGGACAAGATATTCGACCGCTTCTACCAGATAGACCAAATGGACTCTACGGATGCAAGCAAGACGGGTACGGGTATCGGCCTGGCATTGACGAAGGGTATCGTGGAGCTCCATCACGGCACCATCCGTGTGGAAAGCGAACTGGGCAAAGGTAGCAGCTTCATCGTAAACCTGCAAATTGGGGAACGCAACAGTTTGACGAAGAGCAAATAAATAAGAATGCAGACAGTGTGCAACAAATAGAAATTCCCAAACCGGAAAACGATGCCCTGCTCAAGGCGGAGCTGGAAGAGAGTGCTCCCATCAAACGACTCCCGGATGCAAAAATCCTGATAGTGGAAGACAACGACTCCATCCGCGACATGCTGGCAGGTATCTTCAAGCCCTTCTACGAAGTGCTGACTGCGGCCGACGGAGCGGAAGGACTTGCACTGGTGCGCAGCGAAATGCCCAATATCGTAGTCAGCGACGTGGTGATGCCCAACATGTCGGGAACGGAACTGTGCAAACAGATAAAGAGCGACTTCAACACCTGCCATATTCCCGTGGTACTGCTCACGGCACGTACTGCCATCGAACAGAATATCGAGGGACTGCGCATCGGTGCGGATGACTATATCACCAAGCCGTTCAACACCAATCTATTGATTTCGCGCTGCAACAACCTCGTGAACTCGCGCATCCTCCTGCAGGAGAAGTTCAGCAAGCAGCCGCAAGCCTTTGTACAGATGCTTGCCACCAACCCCATAGACAAGGAGATTCTGGACCGTGCCATGGCAGTCATCGAGCAACATCTGGACGATACGGAATTCAACGTCAACGTCTTTGCCCGTGAAATGGCAATGGCACGCACCAATCTGTTCACCAAGCTGAAGGCTATCACCGGACAAACTCCGAACGACTTTATCCTGACCATCCGCCTGAAGAAAGGCGCTCTGATGCTGCGCAACAATCCGGAGCTGAATATCACTGAAATTGCGGACCGGATCGGTTTCAGTTCTTCACGCTATTTCTCCAAATGCTTCAAGGACATTTACCATGTCAGCCCACTGGCCTACCGCAAAGGAGAGAATGGAGGAGAGGAAAGTACGGAAGACAGTGAAGAGACATCTTAATATTGTACATCAAGCCATCGCATGATACGGTTTGTACTTTTTCTCCCTTCCCTTGTACTTCCTTATACACCCGATTCCATAAAACCTCTTACCTTTGACCTCAGAATTACAATCTAAAGTCAAAGAACTATGAAGCATTTTTCCCCCTTGTGGTCTCTGATTCCCGGTGCAGCCCTGATAGCGGGATGCGGAAGCCAACCTAAAGACAAGACTTCGGAGCACTCGCCGCAGAAGCCCAATGTAGTATATCTGATTGCTGATGACCTGGGTATCGGCGACCTGAGCTGTTACGGTGCCACCAAAGTAAGCACTCCCAACATTGACCGCCTTGCCGGACAAGGCATGCAGTTTACCAACGCTTATGCCACTTCTTCCACCAGCACCCCTTCCCGCTTCGGCCTGCTGACAGGCATGTATCCCTGGCGACAGAAGAATACCGGCATTGCTCCGGGCAATTCCGAACTCATCATCGATACCGCCTGCGTCACTATGGCCGATATGTTCAAGGAAGAAGGCTACGCCACTGCAGCAGTGGGCAAGTGGCACCTCGGCCTGGGCCCTAAAGGCGGTACAGACTTCAACCACTCCATCAAACCGAACACCCAAGACATCGGCTTTGACTATGAATACATCATCCCCGCTACCGTCGACCGCGTTCCCTGCGTCTTTGTAGAGAACGGACATGTAGTGGGTCTCGACCCCAACGACCCTATCACTGTGAGCTACGACCACAAGGTCGGTGACTGGCCCACCGGTCTCGAAAACCCCGAACTCGTCAAGATGAAACCCAGCCAGGGGCACAATAACACCATCATCAACGGCATCCCCCGCATCGGCTGGATGACCGGCGGCAAATCCGCCCTTTGGACAGACGAAGACATTGCCGACGTGATTACAGACAAAGCTAAGAACTTCATCACAGCCCATAAAGACGAACCTTTCTTCCTTTATATGGGTACGCAAGATGTACATGTTCCCCGCGTGCCACATCCGCGTTTCGCCGGCAAGAGTGGTTTGGGCGTACGTGGCGACGTCATCCTCCAGCTGGACTGGACCGTGGGTGAAATCATGCACACTTTGGATAGCCTCGGCATTGCCGACAACACCATTTTTGTATTCTGCAGTGACAACGGTCCCGTCATAGACGACGGCTATCAGGACCAGGCACGCGAACTGCTGAACGGCCATACTCCCATGAAGCACTACCGCGGCGGGAAGTACAGCGCTTTCGATGCCGGTACCCGCATTCCCTTCATTGTACGCTGGCCCAATGGCATCAAGCCCGGCAAACAACAAGCCCCCTTCTCCATGATTGATGTATACGCTTCACTCGCCGCCCTGCTGAACCATCCGCTGGAAGCAGGCATCGCTCCCGACAGCCGCGACCAGCTCAACAACTTCCTGGGAACCGATACTGCCGGATGTGACTATATTGTACAACAGAATCTGGACAATACACTCTCCATTATCCAAGGAGACTGGAAATACATAGAGCCCAGCGACAAGCCGGCACTGGAGTATTGGACAAAAATAGAAATGGGCAACGCCCCGCAGCCCCAACTGTACAATCTTTCCATTGATCCGTCCGAAAAAGACAATGTGGCAGAAGCCCATCCGGGCAAGGTAAAAACGCTCTCTGCCCTACTGGAAGAGGTGAAGGAAGCAAAGAACCAAAGTGAAAGGGAATAAAAGTACAAGAGTGGTATAGTTCGCAAGTTTTGTACGAATTCGTACTTTTTGCGAACTATTAACTAATGCATTTGTATATTCCATCCCCTACATTTGCGATGTGATTCAACTCTGAAGTGAGTACAAAACAAAGAAACAACCTTTATTAATAACTAATTAAATTAATATTTATGAAACAGAAATCCAGCTTCTTTAAAGCATTAGGTATTATGTTGCTTTCTGTCCTATTTGCCACGCAGGCCAATGCACAGAATCTCACAGTAACAGGTACAGTGACTGACAACTTAGGTCCGGTGATTGGTGCTTCTATCCAGGTGGAAGGAACAAGTAACGGATGTATCACAGACATTGACGGAAACTACACCCTTCCCAATGTTCCGGCAAACGCAACTCTCGTATTCTCCTATATCGGATATCAGACACAAAAGATTGCCGTAGGCGGAAAGACCAAAATCGACGTAAAACTGGCAGAAGACAGCCAATTGCTGCAGGAAGTTGTCGTAGTGGGTTACGGCGTTCAACGTAAGAGTGACCTGACCGGTGCAGTTTGCTTCTGTTAAAAGCAGCAGATGCATTTGAAGAATACCCCGACCGGTAATGTATCCGATGCATTGCAGGGACGTATGGCCGGTGTATCAGTTCTCTCTGGTTCCGGTAATCCTACTGAAGACAATACCATCCGTGTACGTGGTATCAACTCTATCACAGCAGAAACCGGTCCTTTTGGTTGTTATCGACGGTTTCATCGGTGGTTCCCTTCAGTCGTTGAATCCTTCCGATATTCAATCTATCGAAGTATTGAAAGACGCATCTGCAACAGCTGTTTACGGTTCTCGCGGTGCAAACGGTGTAATCTTGGTTACTACCAAAAACCCATCCCAAGACAAATTGACTGTATCTTTTAATGCATTTGCCAACATCAAGACTGTAGCCAAGTATGCTGATAATCTTTCTACCTATGAATATGCCAACCTGGTTAATGACTATGGTAAGGAATATTTTGGATACGGCGACAATCACTATTATAGTGCAGAGCAATTAGCAGCCTTCAAGTCTGGCAAAGCAGGTTATGATTACTCAAGAGAAATCTTCCGCAGCCCTGCCGTTACACAGAACTATGAAATGTCTATTGCAGGTGGTGGCGAAAAGACTACTTTCCTGGCATCTCTCCGCTATCAAAACGATGAAGGTATCATCAAGGAGTCAAGTAGCCAAATCTACAGCTGGCGTTTGAAAGTAGATACCAAAATCAAGAAATGGCTGAAAGCTGGTATGAACATCTATGGTCACTACAGAGAAACAAGTACTCCACGTGTCAATGAATATGATGGTTTAATCCAACAAGCAATGTACTTTCCCAGTACTATTGAACCGCAAGATGAAGATGGAAACTACAATAATTCATTTTTTGAGGGTAGTTCAACTTACAATCCAATGGGGCATATTTGGGAAGCAGACAATGCCAACAAGACAATAAATAATCGTATACAAGGTTATGTCCAGTTTGACATCATGGACGGTTTGAGCTTCCGCTCACAACTGGGAGTTCTGCTTGACAATAGACTAAACACTTCCGTACAAAATGACAAAAGTTACTATGCTTTCAAGAATAGCAATTTATCGCAAGGTCAAGCACGTAGTTACTGGAACACTTCCTGGTTAAACACCAACACATTAAGTTATGTAAAAGAATTTAATGCTAATCATCGTGTCAACGCAACTGCTGTTTTCGAACAGTCTTATGATAATAATTTCAATCATACCGGTACTGCTTATGGTTTGGATTATATTGATAGGATCGGTATAAACAACTTGGCATGGTCAAATGCAGAGCTTGCTACCAATAGCTCCGACCGTGTTATCAATACATTAATGTCAGGTATGTTACGTGTAAACTACGTATTTATGAACCGTTACATGGTTACTGCATCTATTCGCGCAGATGGTTCTTCACGTCTTGTTGATAAATGGAGCTATTTCCCATCTGCAGCTTTGGCTTGGGACTTGAAACAAGAAAGTTTTTTGAAAGACAACAGCTTTATCGACCAATTGAAACTTCGCCTCGGTTATGGTTCTGTAGGTAACCAAGCTGTAGAAGCTTACCGCCCCTATTCCAAACGTACTCCAATAAGAAATAGTGATGGCTCCACCTCTTATAAAGTAGACCGCCCTGCTGCTCCTTACCTAAAATGGGAACGTAACGACCAGTTCAATGCAGGTGTTGATTTTGGTATACTCAACGGTCGCATACGCTTGACTGCCGATTGGTATAGCAAATTATCCAAAGATATTTTGTTGGATCTGGCACAACCAACACACATGGGATTTCCCTCATTGTTGATGAACTCTGGCGAAATCAAGAATACTGGTATAGAGTTCACAATC
>ENA-OQCU01000106-OQCU01000106.1-human-gut-metagenome-genome-assembly--contig:-NODE-106-length-44417-cov-4.355904_pt1 | contig 44417 bp, 48 predicted proteins | sample MGYA00242504_ERZ504590 | MGnify/ENA primary metagenome ERZ504590 (study PRJEB26092, sample SAMD00036318) | human gut metagenome | host: Homo sapiens | study: EMG produced TPA metagenomics assembly of... | reverse complement strand
TAATAAAAGAACGTATGTTTGTCAATACGAAATGCGAACAAATTTTCGAAACTTTTGTTTGCGTTCCGGTGGGATTTATGGTAAAATTTATTTGGTATATTTTAAGCAAATATCGTATAGAAAGAGGGGACTACCCTAATTCATATAAAAACGAAACGACAGGAGGAACATACGATGGCTGGAGACAAAAATAAACTGACAGAGAAACAGAGACAGATTCTCGAATATTTAAAACAGGAAATTTTGCAGAGAGGATTCCCGCCGTCTGTGCGTGAGATCTGCGAAGCGGTTTCCCTTCGTTCTACATCCTCGGTACATGCACATCTGGAAACACTGGAGCGGAAAGGCTATATCAAACGAGATGCAACAAAACCGAGAGCCATTGAAATCTGCGATGAAGGGTTCCATACCGGCCGCCTTGGTGCAATCCAGGGAATTGCATCGGAAGACACCGCATCCCAGAGTGAGGTTGCACAGATTCCACTGATCGGCAAAGTAGCTGCTGGAGAACCGATTCTTGCGGTAGAGAATATTGAAGGATATTTCCCGATGCCGGTAGACCGTCTGCCAAACGCAGAAACGTTCCTTTTAAAGGTACAGGGCGAAAGCATGGTAAATGCAGGTATTTTAGACGGTGACCTTGATTCTTGTGGAGCAACAGGCAACTGCGGAAAATGGAGAAAAAATTGTCGCTCTGGTCAATGATTCCGCTACAGTAAAAACATTCTACAAGGAAGACGGTTATTTCCGCCTGCAGCCGGAAAACGATGAGATGGATCCGATCCTTGTGGATGATCTGCAGATCGTAGGAAAGGTAATCGGAGTATTAAGATTTTTATCCTGAAAAATAAAAGAAGAAAATAAAAAATGTTGTGAAAAAACGAACAAGAAATCAGCCTGTAAAATTCGGCGGTTTCAGAGGAAAACCCGGTGATTTCTGAAAGTAACTCTTCAACTATTCGAAAAACCTGCGTTTCCCGAATAGTTATATAGAAGAAATACTTCTTTCATTTTCCCAGATTTTCTGTTTAGAAAGGCTCATTTGCAGTTATGAAATCAAAAATTACGTATCACGAACAAACCGATATGGAAAATACACTGAAGCTCCGCGAGGTTCTGAAGACGCTTCCCTCTTTTACTTCCGAATTTTTTCCGCGGCATCAGCACAACGACATCGACCAGCACACGAATCAAATATGCATATGACCTTCGGATCTTTTTTCAGTATCTGCAGAAAGAAAATCCGGAACTTGCCAAAATTCCCATGGATCAGATGTCCGTTGATGTGCTTGACCAGGTCACTGCACTTGATCTTGAGGAATACACAGAATATTTAAAGGCTTATATCGGTTCCCAGGAATCTTATACCACCACGGGGAAAAAGGCCTGAAACGAAAATTGTCGGCACTTCGGACGTTCTATTCCTATTATTTCAAAAAGGAACTGATTGAGACAAATCCTACGCTGCTTATCGATATGCCGAAGCTCCACGAAAAAGAAATTATCCGTCTGGAGCCAAATGAGGTTGCGGAGCTTCTCGATTTTATTGAATCCTGCGGCGACGGGCTGAGCAATCATCAGCGGGCCTACTATGAAAAAACAAAGGAACGTGATTTTGCAATCATTACTCTTCTGCTTGGCACGGGAATCCGTGTGTCGGAATGTGTCGGGTTAGATATTGAGGATGTCGATTTTAAAAACAATGGCATCAAAGTGCTTCGAAAAGGTGGAAATGAAATGTTTGTCTACTTTGGAGATGAAGTTGCCGAGGCACTGAAAAAGTATATCGAAGTCCGCGCAGGTATTACACCTGTGGCAGGACACGAACACGCACTCTTCTATTCGGCGCAGAGAAAACGGATCAACGTCAAGACGGTGGAAAATCTGGTGAAGAAATATGCGTCCCAGGTGACGACAACGAAGAAAATTACGCCGCATAAACTGCGTAGTACGTACGGTACGACGCTGTATCAGGAAACAGGCGATATTTATCTTGTTGCAGATGTTCTCGGCCATAAGGATGTCAATACGACGAAGAAACATTATGCTGCCATGGACGATGCAAGGCGCCGTCAGGCTGCCACAGCGGTACGGCTGCGGGAGTCCATGCCGGAGCATGAGGAATAAAAACATATCAGAAACCAAAAGAGGAATCAACAGGGATTATATCCCATTCGTTGATTCCTCTTTTTTATGGAGATGACTTCTCTCCTGCTTTTTTTTAAGTTACTCCGCCTTAATTGCCCAGCGCATTTTCGTTGAACTTGCACGGCTGTTGCGGATGCATTCTTCTTTGGAAGGACGAATGACTTCTTTTGAATATTCGGAATAAATACCGATCTGATACAGTCCCTTCATGGACTTTTTCACAAGCCGGTCTTCGCCGGAATGGAACGTCAGAATTGCCGCTCTGCCGCCCGGAGCAAGAGCATCCGGAAGTTTTTCCATGAATGCTTCCAGAACCTCATATTCGTTGTTTACATCGATCCGCAGTGCCTGGAAGGTGCGGGCGCAGGATTTTTTGATGGCTTCTTTTTTCTCGTCTTTCGGAAGAAAATCCAGTGCTTCAGCGATCAGATCACGCAGTGCAAACGTAGTGTCAATTTTCTTTCCTTTCCGAAGTGCCCGCGTAACAACCTGGGAAATTTCTTTTGCATACGGTTCATCGGCGTTTTCAATGAGCATGCCTTCCAGTTCATCGCGTGCAACCGTGCGCAGACGCTCGGCCGCGGAAATTCCTGCCTCCGGATTCAGGCGAAGATCCAGCGGTCCATCATATTTGTAGGAAAAGCCGCGTTCCGGATTATCAATCTGCATGGAGGAAACACCAAGATCCGCCAGAATGAAGTCAAAGGGGCCGTATTTGGCAGCAACCTGATCAATATTGGCAAAATTCTGATGAAGAATCGTTAAAATCTCAGGGCCGTACCCCTGCGCGGCCAGTCGTTCTTTTGTTTTTGCCATCTCGATCGGATCGACATCCAGCGCACAGAGATGCCCTTTTCCCTGCAGGCATGCAAGCATACGGGAGCTGTGGCCGCCGTATCCGAGTGTTGCATCAAGTCCGTTCTGTCCCGGCTCGATCTTGAGAAAATCGAGGATTTCATCTACGAGAATCGGGATATGCATGCCGGCCGGTGTGCTTCCCTTTTGGATCACATGCTCAATGGTCCCCTGATATTTCTCCGGATTCAGTTCTTTGTATTTCTCATTGTAATTCCGCGGATGTGTGCCTTTGTAGCGGACGCGGCGTTTGTGTTCTTTCTGTTCTTCCATAAAATGTTCTCCTTATACTTCAAATATATTTAATCGAACATGTGCGTTCGAATATTTTCCAGATCAATTGGTTCTCCTGTCATCGGCTGCAGAAAGTGCAGTTTCCAGGCATGGAGCGCGGCACGGGTACCGCCGTCGCGGACTCCGTAGAGCGGATCTCCGAAAAGTGGATGTCCAATAGATGCCATGTGAAGGCGTATCTGATGCGTGCGGCCGGTTTCCAGACGGCAGCACACGACGGCCCAGAAAGGGTCCTGAAGGACAGCCTCGTAGTGTGTAGTAGCCCACAGGCCGTTCCCTTCTTTACAGATACGCATTTTAGTGATACGTTTCCCAGACGGATCGAAAGAATCAGGGTCATCTCCTGGAATTTGCTCCATGGAAAGACGAATGGTTTCTTTTTGCGTTTCTTCGGAAAAGGGATGGTGTACCAGAGCCAGGTATTCTTTTTTCAGCGCGCCGCTCTCCCGCTGCCGGGACAGTCTGGCAGCAGCCAGCTGATTCTTTGCAAATAGTACCAGACCCGATGTATCTTTGTCAAGACGGCCGATGCAGCGGAGTTCAGAAGGCGCTGTCGGTGTTTTTAACAGGGATGCGGCAGCATGTGTCAGGGAGTCGGAATAATGGCCGTGGGAAGCGTGGCAGACCATACCGGATGGCTTGTCTGCGACACAGAGATCACTGTCCTCATAGAGAATCCGTACGCCGGCAGAATCACCTGATACCGGCAGAACCTGATCTTCGGAAAGGTGGGGACACTTCTGCTCATATCGAAAAGTGATTGTATCTCCAGTCTGAACGACTGCATTCGTGCGGCAGGAAACACCGTTTTTCTGAATTCCATCCGGAATATATTTGGCATGGCGGATTTCACGTGGTGTCAGGTACAGAAAACGTTTTAGAATTGTTTCCACCGACAGTCCCCCCTGTTCCGGAAGGACAAAGTGACACAGCTGCTGATAGTCAAATTGCGGCATAAAAGATTTTCTCCTCTTCACAAGTTCACATAATCATTTTATGTAAACTATATAAATACAAACAATTCAGTCCGATGATGGTACACTATCTCTAGACAAAAACAGGTTTCACAGATCTCGCAAACCACGTTCTGTTTTACCGATTCGGCAAACAAGAAAATTTTATTTACAGATCCTCTAAGATCACCGTAAACGGCCCATCATTCACCAGTGATACTTCCATCTCAGCCCCGAACACTCCCGTTTCGACAACAGGAACCTGTTCCCGTGCTTTCGCGACCATATATTCATACAGTTCTTCTGCTCTGTGCGGCTCGCCTGCTTCCGTGAAGCTTGGACGGTTTCCTTTTTTACAGTTGGCATACAGGGTAAACTGTGAAACCATCAGAAGCTGTCCATCCACATCTGCCAGGGACTTGTTCGTCTTTCCATTTTCATCTTCAAAAATACGCAGTCCCAGCAGTTTTTTCATATACTTGTCTGCTGTTGCTTCATCGTCCCCCTGGCCGACACCGATCAGAACCAGAAAACCTTTCTGAATCGATCCAACAACCTTCTCTTCCACCGAAACACTTGCTCTTTTTACACGTTGTATAACAATTCTCATCTTTAAAATCCTTTCATAAAATGACCCTCCTCTTATTTTTAAGAGGAGGGTCGTTTCTCCTATGTTCTGTTTTGATCAGATGCTGAAAATCTTGCGGATTCCCGCTTCTTTAACTTCAATTGCCTGTTTGATCATATCTACGGTTCCATCGATACCGAATACACTGCTGTTCAGGCACAGGTCGTAGCTGTCTACCTCGCCCCAGCGTTTGCTGGTGTAGTAATTGTAGTAGCTTGCACGCTGTTTGTCGATCTTTGTGATCTTGTCTTTTGCTTTTGCATCGGAAAGATCATACAGCTTTGCGATACGGCGGATGCGATCCTGCATATCTGCTTTAATAAAGATGCTCAGCACGTTCGGATTTTCCTCCAGTGCATAATCTGCACAGCGGCCTACGATGACACACGGACCGTCCTGCGAAATCTTCTTGATGGCATCAAACTGCGCCAGAAATACCTTCTGGTTCAGCGGCATATCCATCATGGTAGATCCATAGCCGAAGGAGTAACTGTCCATAACCAGAGAGTATAAAAAGCTGTTGGTTGGTTTTTCATCGTGGTTTTCGAACAATTCCTGGCATAATCCGCTGTCCTTTGCTGCTCTCTCCAGCAGCTCTTTGTCATAGTACTTGATTCCCAGGTCATCCGCTAAAATCTTACCAATGGAATGTCCGGCGCTTCCGTACTGACGTCCAATCGTTATGATAGTTTTCATATAATCCGCTCCTTTCCATTCCGTCACAATAATCTGCTTTCACAGATGTAGTAACTCGCGTTTTTTCGTTACATCTAGTATACTACAGAATTCACAGAAAGTACAGAACATTTTGAAAAAACTTATACAAATTAACTATATACTTTTTGAAATATCATTCTTTTTAAGCAGTTTCAGATATTTTTTCGAAACTGCAGCAACAGATTGGAAAAATATTCCGGAAGCGGCGCCTCAAACTCCATATAGGCACCGGTCCGTGGATGGATAAATCCAAGTACCATCGCATGCAGCGTCTGTCCCTGCAGGTTTTTCACCGGGCATTTCTTCGGGCCATAAACCGCATCGCCAAGCAGCGGATGCCCGATACTTGCCATATGGACACGAATCTGATGCGTCCGGCCGGTTTCCAGCTGGCATTCAATATACGTATAATTTCCAAAGCGTTCCAGCACACGGTAATGTGTGACCGCCGGTTTTCCGTTCCGTTCATTAATCGCCATCTTTTTCCGGTCTGTCGGATGGCGGCCGATTGCACCGCGCACGGTTCCCTCGTCCTCTTTCAGATTCCCATGGACAATTGCCCGGTACTTTCGGGTAATGGAATGTACAGAGAGCTGTTCTGCGAGGCTCTGGTGGGCGAAATCGCTCTTACAGATAACCAGGGCACCCGTTGTGTCCATATCGATTCTGTGGACGATTCCGGGGCGCAGAACGCCGTTGATGCCGGAGAGATTTCCGCGGCAGTGATACAGAACCGCATTGACCAGTGTTCCGCTGCTGTGGCCTGCCGCCGGATGTACGACCATCCCCTTGGGCTTATTGACGACCAGAAGATCATCATCCTCGTACAGAATATCAAGCGGAATGTTTTCTGGCTCCACGTTCAGTTCTTCCGGTTCCGGCAGAAGCACCAGAACGGCATCACCGGCGGCAACCTTACTGCTTAGCTTTCTGCGTTTTTCCGTTGATCGAAACCTTTCCGTCTTTTAAAAGCTTCTGCAGAAAAGAACGGGAACAGTCCGAAAAAGATGCGGCCAGGCACTGATCAATCCGTTTTCCGTCAAAATCCGGTGTAACTTCCAAAATCCGTTCTTCTTCAGCCATCGGACTCCTCCTTTTTGGCGTTTTTATGCAGAAATGCGAAGTCTTCGTCCTTGTAGTACAACAGATACAGCAGTAAAAAGACAGCGACCGATACGGTGACATAAATATCAGCTACGTTAAAAACCGGAAAGTTGATCAGCGAAACGTAGATGAAATCAACGACATAGTGATTCAGAAAACGATCGTAAAAATTTCCGACCGCACCAGCCGTCAGAACAGTCAGCACGGCAAAAAGCGGTAAAAAGCGGCGTGTCTTTGGAAGCTTGTAAAAGACGATCACCATGACGATCAGAAACAATACCGTCATCATAGCAAACAGCCAGTACTGATCCTGCAGAAGTCCGAATGCCATACCGCGGTTTTCCAGATAAAACAGCTCCAAAACCCCTGGAATGAGCTCGATCGACGGCTGGTCCTTCAGATACTGCACTGCCAGTGATTTTGTATACTGATCTGCTGCAAGCAGAAGGACAATCGCTGCCGCGCAAACCAGATAAACGGCCAGCGGAGAAAGTTTTTTACTCTTCATCGATCAGATCTCCATTAATAGAATTGATAGCTTCCAGCATTTCTTCATCTGTAACCGTGCGGTCCACCACAGCATGGCCGACAGACTCCAGAAGGATGAATTTGATTGTACCCTGTTCCATTTTCTTGTCCGATTTTGTTGCAGCCAGAATATCTTCCGATTTCAGGCCGTCCACGGTGATTGGCAGATAGAAACCGACGTTCATATCACGAATCTCGTAAAACTCTTCATCGGAGAGATAACTTCTCTTGTAGGAAATATAGGCAGCAGCAACGGTTCCAAGTGCAACGCACTGGCCATGGAGCAGTTCGAAGTTTTTGAGCTTTTCAATGGCATGACCGATCGTATGGCCAAGATTTAAAACGGCACGCTCTCCCTGTTCTGTTGGGTCATTTTCTACAACCTGGCGTTTGATATCGCAGCATTTCTGAATCATTTTCGTTAATACCGGCTCAATCCGCTCTTCGATCTCAGACATGTGATTGATGGTCCAGATGTAGAATTTTTCATCGCGGATCAGACCTGTTTTCAGGACTTCTCCCATACCGCAGGCAAACTGATCGCCGTTCAGGGATTTTAAGGTTGCCATATTCATATAGACAAGACGTGGATGATGGAATGCACCGACCATATTTTTGTACTGGTCGAAATCGACGCCCGTTTTTCCTCCGACGCTGGAATCTACCTGTGCAAGCAGTGTCGTCGGAAGCTGGATGAAATCAATGCCGCGCAGATACGTTGCCGCCGCATAGCCGGTCAGATCCCCAACGACACCGCCGCCGAGTGCGAATAAAATGTCTTTTCTCTCAAAGTGGTTTTCAATCAGATGCGTGTACAGATCTTTGACGGTATCCAGATTTTTGCTTGCTTCACCAGCCGGGAAAACAAATGCGGTTACGGTCTCAAACAGCGGGGACAGTACATTTTTTACCTCTTCCAGATACAGTTCTGAAACCGTGCTGTCTGTGACAATGCAGGCCTTTTTTGCAGGGAGTTTTAAGTTCTCCACACAACCGGCGAGGCGTTCGTAGCTGCCGTCCCAGACAATTTCATAAGAAAATTCAGTAGATGTGCCTTCTCTTTTAACGGTAAGTGTTTTCATAATTTATGCCTCCTGTATGTTCTTTCATGAAAAAAGCATCAGAATCCTGCATCTGATGCTTTTCCTTTGTTACTAAGTAAATCAATAATTGATCCAGTGGATCCATTTTAATTTACTGCAAAGATAATTTTCTTTAATAATCGGTACGGATATTTGGAAGATCAAAAGCTCCGCTTAAGATATCCTGGATGTCGCCGGAAATTTCTACGCTGGACGGTGTCAGGATGAAAATATAGCTGGAAACTTTCTGCAGACTTCCGCTCATGCAGTAGCATGCACCACAGCAGAAATCAATGATTCTCTGGGCAATATCCACATCAATGCCTTCTAAGTTAAGGACAACGGTACATCCGGCCAGAAGCGTATCCGCGATTTCACGGGTATCCTCCATGGAAGCCGGTTTGATGACGCATACTTCCATATTTAATGCACCTGCTTTCTTTCTCATTGGAGTAACTTTCGAGGAAACCGGGGCAGCTGGCTTTGGAGCTCGTGCAGCAGCAGCCTGACTTGAAGCGGTGGTCTTTGGCGCCGGCTGTTTACGCGGTGCAGTGTGAACCGATTTCGCCTGCGGCTCTTCCTCTTCGTCCTCATCCTCGTTCTCCAGTTTACGGAAGAAACGTTTCTTTGGTTTTTCTTCTATATCATCGTCTTCTTCATCGAAGAAGCTATCCGAATCAGCATCCTCTTCCTCGTAATCGTCGTTCAGCCGGATGGCATCCAGAAATTTGTCTAAAACACTCATTCTTATACTCTCCTATTTTTAGTCCTGTGGCATTTGGCCAGACAGCCGTGCAGAATGCGCGGGGTCACTCTTCTTGGAAAGGCTTCCTGTTATCTTTTACTGTAATCCCGTTCGCCAAAGACTCCGGTTCCAACCCGTACTAAAGTGGCGCCTTCTTCTACTGCTACTTCGTAATCGCCGGTCATGCCCATGCTCAAAATGCCATACGTACATTATTAATGTTTTTGGCGGCAATGTCAACACTTAATTCCTTTAATTTGCGAAAAACCGGACGATTTTCTTCTGGATCTTCCACATACGGTGCAATGGTCATAAGTCCCTCCACATGAATTGCCGGAAGTTTTGCGATTTCTTCAATCAATGGAAGGGTTTCCTCTACGGAAACACCAAACTTGCTTTCCTCGCCGGCAACGTTTACCTCGATCAGGATCGGGATTTCGCAGTTGTGCTTTACCGCTTCCTCACTGATCGTTTTTGCCAGACGAAGAGAATCGACAGAATGAATCAGGGCAACTTTTCCTGCAATGTATTTTACTTTATTCCGCTGCAGATGACCGATCATGTGCCAGTGGATATCCTTTGGCAGCACTTCCTCTTTTTCTGTCAGCTCCTGCACTTTGTTTTCACCGAAATTGCGTTCGCCAAGATCATAGATTTCGGAAAGCATTTCGACCGGTTTTGTCTTGCTGACCGCAATCAGGGTAACTTCCTCCCGGTTCCGTCCGGCTCTTTTGCAGGCTTCTGTAATTTTCTTCTGGACTTCTTCATAGTTCTCTTTCAGCATATCTTTCTAACCTCCAGTATTTAATGCACAATATCTTCTTCACTGACGGTGGATGCATTTTCCACAATATAATCATACTGCGAAATGCCGTATTGCGTTTGTTTTTTTATGATAGAATACTCCGCATTCTGATCGATGATCTGAATTTTGCGGAATACAGCATATCCTTTGTTGATGCAGTAAACACCCTGCAGCGGAACCGTTTCTCCAATCTGATACGTTGTGGCGGAATCCTGTGCACGAAGTATATCTCCATCGTTAAAAGCGGCCATGTCGACGTAATATTCGACCGGATTATCATTTTCATCATTGACCTGCTCATAGATCGTGGCGTTTACAAATTCTGTCACCGGCTGTCCGTTATCATCCAGCATGACATTTCCTTTTTTATCGGTCTTTTCCCGCAGGAAACCGGAAGAATTGCTGTCCCCTCCCTGTACGAGCATCTGCGCCGGGATTTTATAGAAATCTTTTTCCGTGATGGCGGTATTTGGAATTTTCAGTCCGCTTCCAGTGTTTGTGACCAGTTCTACTGAAAGAAAACGGTCTTCCGCATAACGGATCATCCCGCTTGTAAACGAAATGACAGCATAGTTCTGATCGTTAATGGACTTTAGATTCAGTGTTCCCGTCTGTGTTTTTCCGTCTTTCAGAAATTTAACTTTTATCGTACTGAAATTGGAAAGTGTAACGACCTGCTTATTCGTCACCGGAACGGCAATTTCCCACTGCTCATCTGTCACCAGACGGTATACTGCATTTCCAGGCTTCGTCTGCGCGCCGGAATCAAAGGAAACCACAGAGGCTTTCGTAGAGAAAAGCTCCGGCGTAAGGCTGTCCTCCGTATAGCTTTCATATCCATCACTGCCGTAGACGACAACACCGTCCTGATCTGCATAAAATATCGTCTGTGATGAGGAATCTCCGTTTTCAGCGGCAGCGGCAAGCAGCTTTGCGGAAAGTTCTGTTTTCAGCTGATAAATGCCGGAAAAGGAACTGGAATCATAATCAGAAGAAAAACGTGCGAGCGAGGAACGAAGCGACGTTCTCGTTGCCGCATCTGCCGAAATACCAGAGGTATCGGCATTTTCTGTTGCGGAAATCCCATAAACAGCGCTTCCGCGGCTGATTTTCGATGCATTTGGGGTATAGAACTGAACATATCCGCTGCCGGAGGAAAGCTGGACGCTCTCTGTCCGCATGGCGAATGCGGTATAGGTATCATTCCGGGATAAAGTTCCCTGCACAACCTGAAAAGATTTGATATGATCGGCGGTCAGGTAAAAGAAAAGTGAAACTGCCATATAGAAAAAAGGGCTCCAAAGATGATATTTCCAATATTCAACGCTGGAAAAGGGAAACGGATTCTCGAATGCCGGCGGCTGTTCTTTTTCTGCTTAGACAAAATGTATGCTCCTTTTATTGTTTAATCCATGCGCTAAAAGGACGGTGCCGTAAGCGCCGTCCTTTGGTTTTGTCGCTATGCAATTATTATAATACAGTTTCGGTTACAGTGCAACGATAATCTTATCCTGCATGCCTTCCGGAAGCTCTTCTTCATCCATGGAGACACTTAATACGAAGGTAATGTTATACTGCTTGCCAATGCCTTCCAGCTGTTCAACACAATCTGTGATGTCCTCTCCTTCCAGTTTTGCTACTTTCAGGAAGCTGTCGAGATAAACGCTTGCGAGATCGTGGTCCTGAGAAACGATACCGCAGATAAATCCGATAAATTCATCACTGTTTTTCAGAGGATAGTCGGTTGCGGAAATCAGACGTACTTTGTTGTTTAATTCAAACATGTGCTTTGTGCTCTTGTCAATATACACGATATTTCCGTTTGCGGTTTTTACCTCTGCATTTACTTTGTCTAACAGCTGTTTTGTTTTGCCTTTTCCCTTCTTGCCTACAATTAATTGAACCATAGCAGTTTCCTCCTTAGATTAGAATAAGATATTTTCACCAAAAACCTTTAAGTTCATGGTTTAATTATAGTACAATTCACCAACGTTTTCAATGGTAAAATGAAAAATTCTGAAAAATCTTCTAATTTGCAGGGGAAAGGAGCTCTGTTTTTCTAAACGGATACGACAATCTCCCGGAGAGGCAGAAAAAACGCCGTCCGGGGGATTGCAAAAAGATTACGTCAGGAGTTGATATTGGAAAGAAGAGTGTTCATGTCCTCGTACAGTTCCACTTTTGTTGATGCATGAAGAATGACTGAGATAAACGGTTCTCCATATGCATTCTGTGATACCAGTGCCAGGCAGGAACCGGCCTCATCGGTCGTTCCGGTTTTTCCCGCCGAGCACCGTCACGTTTTCCGGTGCGTTTTTCTCTCCGGTCAGATATTTGTCCGTGGAGCTTAAATAGATCGTTCCCGCCGTACCGTCCGCATGCGTCATGTTCAGCGTGTAGGAAGACATTGACATCGTATTCTGGAATTCCGTATGCTGATAGGCAGCATACAACATCAGATAAACATCATATGCAGTAGTGTAATGATTTTCATCGTGAAGACCGTGCGGGTTTGCAAAATGCGTACCGGTCATGGCAAGGGAAGCTGCCTTATCGTTCATCATCTGAACGAAATTCTCTACACTTCCGCCTACCTGGCGGGCAATCGCCATAGCAGCATCGTTGGCAGAATAAATCAACAATGCATGGAAAAGCTGATCCATCGTTACCGTATCGCCCACGGCAAGTCCACTCATCTGGGATCCATCTTCCAGCGCAAGATCCTCTTCTGTGATCGTTACCTGCGTATCCGGCTGGTTGTATTCCATGGCAAGGAGAGCCGTCATGATCTTCGTGATGCTGGCCGGGTAGACCTGATCATACATATTCTGCGCGAACAATACTTTTTTGTGATCCAGATCAAACAGTCCGGCCTTTACCTGTGAAGAAAACGAGATATCATTCAGCGGTACGCTCGTCTCACCGACACAGAGATCGGCAGAGAGCGTTTCAGCCTGAAACCGTTTTTCTGCCGAAAGCGGATCGGAGGCGAGCACCATACTTCGCGCAAACGGCTCTGTAATGTCCATCTGGCGGTCCTGACGGTACAGTTTCACACCGATCAGAACCGCAATAACAGCAACACAGACACCCGCGCCGATGATCAGGCGGTTTAAAATATGTTCGGTTTTTTCCGGAGCAGTCCCGTTTTTCTCCGTTACAGGCAGTTTCTGTTCTTTTTCTGTAGTATTAGTCGTTTCTCCGGTAGATTTCACGCCAGTCCATTTCTCCTCTGTCTAATGATTTGATCAGCATTTCTGCCGTTGCAAGATTGGTGGCAAGCGGAATGCTGTGTACGTCGCAGAGACGGATAATCCGATGGACATCCGGCTCATGCTGTTTCGGCTGTTCCGGATCCCGCAGGAAAATCACAAGATCCAGATCATTCTGTTCAATCTGAGAACCCATCTGCTGAACGCCTCCAACGTGTCCAGCCAGATATTTGCGGACGTTAAGTCCGGTTGCCTCTTCTACCAGACGGCCGGAAGTTCCGGTTGCGTAAAGAGTATGCTTGGCAAGTACCGAGCGGTAGGCGATACACAAGTTCTGAAGCAGCGTTTTTTTTGCATCATGCGCGATCAATCCGATGTTCATTGATGGTTTTCCTCCTTAGTAATTCATAGTTTCTGGTTACAAAATCCCGGTTCTGCAGTCCGACATTCAGGACAAGCCCCATTCCGATGTAAAGTGTTACAAGGGAGGTCAGTCCATAGCTGACGAACGGAAGCGGTGTACCGGTGTTCGGCAGGATTCCGGTTGCAACACTGATATTCAGAAAGCTCTGAAAGGCAATGAGTCCTGCCATACCGCAGCAGATCAACGTTCCTGACAGATCTTTTGCTTTCCGGGAAGTCCGGATGCATTCGACGAGAATCAGGAACAGGAGCAGGATGATTCCGCAGCATCCAAAGAAACCAAGCTCCTCTCCTGCCACTGCAAAAATAAAGTCATTATGGTTCTGGGAAACGAAATTTCCCTTATTTGCGGAAGAAACTTTATTGTTGTTGAGTCCTTTTCCGGTCAGCTTTCCGGAGCCGATGGCTGTAATGGAATTCTGCTGCTGGAGACGGCCGTCGGCGTTGTCGGCATCATCGCTTAACCAGTCCTGAATTCGCCCAAGCTGATAACCAATCGTCTTGTCAAGAGCCGCCGGAAGCTGGAAATTCACCTGCGTAATGACAAGCAGAAGCGCAAGTACCAGTGCTGAACCGGAAACCAGAACAACGGCGATAACTTTGTAGCTTAAGCCCGCCACATACATCATAAAGCAGAACAGAACCATGACCGTAATCGTATTTTTCAAATCCGGCTGACGGTAAATCATAACGAGCGGCGGAATCAGAAGCCCGATCGCGGTAAAAATGGTTTTCGCCGTATTCAGATCTTCTTCATGCTTCATCAGAAACATCGCAAAAAACATGATCAGAAAGATTTTTGACAGCTCGGTCGGCTGAAACTGAAAGCTTCCGATCTGAATCCAACGGGTCGCACCAAACGTGTTTTTTGCGGTAGAACCGCCGAGATAAAGAACGCCAAGCATCATCAGATTTCCGATGTAAAGAACCCAGTAAAAATTCAGAAGCCAGCTATAGTCAAGCAAAGAGACAATAATCATGATGACTACGCCCAATACGACTCCGATGGCCTGTTTTTTCTGGTCTGCACTGTCTGCACTTCCGATCAGAAGCACACCAATGATGCTGATGGCAATCAGAAGAATGACCAGCCGGAAATTATAATTTTTCAGCTTATATCGTCTTAACATGATACTCCTCGTTTCTTTTCAATGGTATTTTCGCTGTCAGTATGACAGGGTTGTTTGTGTAATGGTGACGGAAATTTCATCCGCCTCAACGGTAAGGTATTTTCCTGCAGCAGCAGAAAGATCATTTTTCAGCATCTGAAGCGATGCCGGAGAACAGTTCAGACGTTCTGCCATTAAAAGATTGGACAGACGTTCTTTTGCAACGAGGCCGGAGTGCGGCTTTCTGCCTGAAAATAAACCCATACCAGTTCCCTCCTATCGCCCGAATACGCGGCGGAAAAATCCCTTTTGCTGTCAAGATCCAAATAGGGAACACTCTCCCCGAGGATCCTGTGGCTGATATTCGTAAAGGCTTCTCCTGCCTTGGAACCGCTTCCAGCGATCGCTTCGCCCTGGTTGGTGGCGATTACTACCTGCTCATCATCGGGCAGAATGCCGAGCAGCGGAACAGCAAGAATTTCCTGTACATCATCCACCGACATCATTTCACCGCGTTTTACCATATCCGGCCGGATACGATTGATGACAAGAGAGATATCCCTCAGATCCTGCGCCTCCAGAAGGCCGATGATGCGGTCCGCGTCCCGGATGGCCGAAACCTCCGGCGTAGTCACAACAATTGCCTTATTGGCACCGGCAACTGCATTTGCAAATCCCTGCTCAATGCCTGCCGGACAGTCAAGAAGAACAAAATCAAAGCTCTGTTTTAATTCATCGCAGAGTTTTTTCATCTGCTCGGGCGTTACGCTTGTCTTGTCCCTCGTCTGGGCAGACGGGAGAAGGTAGAGCTGCTCGTACCGTTTGTCGCGGATTAGCGCCTGCTTCATCCGGCAGTTGCCCTCCACAATATCCACAAGATTGTAGACAATCCGGTTTTCAAGGCCGAGCACGACATCCAGGTTTCGAAGACCGATGTCGGTATCTACCATCACAACTTTCTTTCCAAGCTGTGCCAGCCCGATTCCGATATTTGCTGCGGTTGTCGTCTTTCCGACGCCGCCTTTTCCTGATGTAATTACAATGACTTCACTCATCTGGAACCTCCTTGTTGAAAACTGTTCTGCATTTTCATGCCGCAGGATGCGTCCAAACCTTTGTTTAAAAACGCATCCTTTCTCTTTTGCAGCTTTCTTCCCAGGCTTCGTTTCTGCCGGAAAAATTCCTTAGTCTGCTCTCACGCTTGCAACACCGTTGGAGTTTGCCTGACCGGACAGAATATCGTCTGAGAGGCCATAGTAATAATCTAAGATATCCTTAGCTACCAACTCTGCGTTCATAGAAGAATATCCAAACGGAATGCGGACGGCAAGAGCAATATCGTCTCTGCTCTCATAGTGAGAGAAGCCGATAAACAGTCCATGGTTTGCACGTGTATGGTCTTCCTCCGCGGTACCGGTTTTTCCGGAAAGCTCTACCGGCCAGGATTCCGGGAAAATAGTCGCATTGGATACGCTGATTACTTTTCGCATGCCTTCGTGTACCAGATCCCAGATGCTGGAATCAACATCCATTTCTGAATTTACCGTCGGGCCGAAATCTGCGCCCATATCGATGTCATTGCCATCCGAATCCGTTGCTTTCTGCAGAAGGGAAAGATTATAAACCGTACCGGAATTTGCAATCGTTGTGACATAGCGTGCAAGCTGTGTCGTCGTATAGTTGTTGGTACCCTGACCAATCGAGGAAGGGATCGGAAGGGAATCGGTTACATTCGGATCGGTTTCCGAAATTTCGATTCCAGTCTTTTCATCCAGCTTAAACATATCGGCATATTTCTGGATCATTTCCAGAGAGCGCTTCTGTGTAAAGGTGCCGTTCTCATCGAGTCCCAGACGATATCCAAGCGTACAGAAGAACACGTTGCAGGAGTTCTGGATGGCACCGACAATGTTCAGATCTCCGTGGCCGCTCAACTGATGGCAGTGGACATAGTCAGATTCGTTGACAAGTCCTTCCCCGAACAGACCGTTGCAGTTGATGGTACTGGTCGGAGTAATTATGCCTTCGCTTAATCCGGCAACCGCTATCAGCGGTTTAAAGGTGGAACCAGGAGCCGTCTTCTGCTGGGTTGCTTTGTTGTACAGCGGGCTGGATTCATCGGTATTCAATTTTGCCCAGTATGCGGTATCCATCTGGTTTGCCAGGCGGTTGTTGTCGTAGCCAGGATAGGAAACACAGGCTAAAATAGCACCGGTATTCGGGTCCGTAATGACAGCAGAACCGGAACACGGATCGAGTGCAAGCTGTGCCGGGGTGATTTCCAGTTTGGCGATTTTGTCGGACAGAAGCTGGAACGGTGTCATATTTCCTGCAACATAAGCGGCATAATCGTCATCCTCTTTCGTCAGAAGGTTCTGATCATACATCAGATTGCAGATATCATAGCCATCGAGCATATCCTGCAGCAGCATATAGTGATACATCTTTTTTGCAAATGTTGTATTGTTTGCCAGACGGTCCAGAATAACCTCCGTCAGCTTCTGATAAACCTCCTGAGAATCCAGGTAGGCATCATCCTGCGTCAGTGCTGAGACATCAATCCAGTTCTGGCTTGCCGCATACGTCAGGTAATCACGAAGAGAAATCGTTCCGTCATTCCATGCCTGATAGGTGGCGTCTTTCTCATCAATTGCTGTTGAAGAAAGAATACCCATCGTACTGGAAAGCAGCTTATCCACGATGAAGGTCTCATATTCCTGCATTTCATCGCTGAGGTCGTTATAAACGGTTGCTGTTTCAACGGTCAGTTCCTGCGTAATCTCGGCAAGCACCTGCTGGAGCTTCTGCTGGAACAGTGCATAGATCCGCTGCTCACGCTCCGTGGCATCCGCCGCCGAGAAATGGGAAATATCAATCGTGCTGTTTTCGATCAGTGCATTGTATACATCGTAAATTGGAATCGGAACGGCATCCGTATTGGCAAGTGTTGAGGTATCAACGGATTTTACATCACTCAGATACTGTTTCAGAATGCCGGCAATTCTCTGTTCCAGAATTTTATATACCGCAATCTGCAGGTCATAATCAATCGAAAGATAGACGTTATTTCCCTGTTTTGGCTCAACCAGGGATCCCTCTACCGTTTCCAGCTCTTTTCCGACGTTATTAACGATAATCTCTTCTGATCCGTCGGTTCCCTGAAGGATTGTCTCCATATACTGTTCCAGACCAGATTTTCCGACGATGGATTCCGTGGAATACGTTTCTTCTTTTCCCTGGCTCTTCAGCTCTTCATTCAGTTCTGTCAGCTCGTCTGAGGACGCCTGGCCCGTATAACCGATCAGAGAGGAAAAATACTTTCCGTCATAATATACACGCTCGGAATCTTCCGAAATGCTGACACCCTGCAGAACATCTTCATTCTCTGCAATCGATGCAGTTGTATTGCTGCTGACGCCGGAAGCAACTGTCACGCGGACATACTTCTGATAATTCGTCTGTTTCATCTTATAGCGGATCACCAGAATTTCCAGACGCTCCTGATTTGAAAGAGAAAGGACCGCATTTCCGGATTCGTCTGTCTGGTATGGAAGACCATACTCTTCAAAATCTTTGGCAGAATATGCATATTTTTCATCGTCAGAATAGGCATCCAGGCCAAAGCCGTCCGGTCCGGCAAGAAATGTCATCAGCGTTTCGGCACTGGAACTCTTCTGTTCTGCCGTCATATCGTCGATTTTCTTCTGTCCATAAATGTCTGCACGGAAACGGTCGCGGGTCGTTCCCTCTTCACCTGTAAAAACAAACGCACCGTTCTCATCCACTTCAATCGGGAAGGTGCTGGTGTCAATCGAGTCTCCGTTTGCACGAATCAGTTTACAGAGACGATAGAGTTCTGCGTTCAGAGAGAGAATACGTTCTTTTGTCGTGTTGTACGTTCCGTTATCCTCGATGGTTACGGAGTAGGAAACCTTATTTCCAGCGATCAGTTTTCCGTTCCGGTCATAAATATTTCCTCTTGTACTCTCAAGGGTTCTGGTTTTTGTGATTTGCAGTTCAAAATTATCCGCATACTCTTCTCCATGCACCACCTGCAGGATAAAAAGTCTTCCGATCAGGACGGCAAACATAGCAAGGAAAACCACACCAAGCAATAGGGTGCGGTTTTCACCGAGTCTGCGGAAAAAATTTTCTTATCTTCTTAGCCATGGCGACTGTTGTCCTTCCATTTCATTTTCGGTCAGTTTACGGTTGATGATAAATAAAAGCCGGTAAAGCAGAATGGAGAGCACTACCGTGTATACCATTTCCGGCAGAATAATATGCGCCAGATAATCGAAAAAGTGCAGGCGCACGCGCAGCAGGAACTGCAGCACATACATCAGCAGACTGTAGACAAGATCGCTGGCAGCGACCAGCACAATGTGTACCTTAATATCATCGTCATAGAAGACTTTGCAGAAAAAGCCGTTCAAGATAACCGATATACATGTAGAGCAGTGCGTAAAATCCAAACAGGCTGCCAGTAGAACAGATCAATCATCAGACCGCTGAAAAATCCGACCATCAGTCCCTCTTTTTTCCGCGCATCAGCCCAAATGGCGGACGTCAGAATCAGAAGAAGGTTCGGCGTTACGGACGCGATCTGAAAATACTGAAATACAGTTGTCTGTAACAGGAAAGCTGCCAGAATCAGAAAGGCAAGCGTGATTTTTCTGCGCATTTACTCTCCTCCCTGCTGTTTTAATTCTTTGATCACGAGAACTTCCTGAATATGTTGAAAATCCACAACAGGAATGATGTATCCCTTTTTCGTCAGGTGATTGGAGTCCTCGGTGATTTCACTGACATAGCCGATCAGAATACCGCGGAGGTATTTATCACTGATGTTCGATGTCACAATCTTTTCGCCCTCAGCTACCGTGTCGGTTGTATTCAGCTGGGAAAAGGCAAGCTTTCCGTCGCTGATCAGGCGCAGATCACCCGATACAATGCACGTATCCGAGGTAGATGCTGTCATGGCGCTCACGGAACTGGAGTCATCAATGATAGAGCGGACAGTAGCGGAATTGGAACTTACCTCCTCGACAAGTCCAACAAGGCCGCCGTCTGCAATAACGTTCATATCTTTCTGAATCCCGTCATTTGATCCTTTGTTGATGACAAAGGTATCATACCAGTTGCCCGGATCCTTTGAGATGACCTGTGCTGCTACTTTTTCATATTCCGAGTAGGACTGGTCCAGCTGATACAGCTCCTGAAGACGCTGCAGCTCCTGCTGATCCTGTACAAGCTGATTGTTTTCCTCAGTCAGATCCGTGACCTTCTGTTCAAGCTCCTCTTTCTCGGCAGACAGTTTTTTGACGTTCTGGAAACCGGTCAGACAGTCTGTCAAATACGCACCGATCTGGTTAATTCCGTTCTGAAACGGGATGATCACAAAGCCTGCGGCTTCCCGGATCGGCGTGACCGGCATTTTGTCTGCTGCACTGCCTAAAATGCCGGAGAGACACAGGAACGTCATGATGAAAGTAAATGTTTGCTTTTTAGCTGAAATTTTTCTTCTTATTCATAGCGGGTCCTTTTTGATAGATTTACTTCTTTTTATTTACCGTGTAAGCCCAGCGATGCAGCGCATCGTGCGTGATCAGTTCCTTGAGCCCACAGATGGTACAGAGGTCATAATACTGGGAAAGCTGCACCGGACAGCCGAGCTGTCTCGAAAGATAGCGGTCAATGTTCGGAATCCTTGTGCTTCCGCCGGTGATATAAATACCCTCTTTCTGGATATGATCGTGGATCTGCGGCGGTGTACGCTCCAGCGCATGCTTGATTTCCTCGCCGATCTCATTAACACCGGAAAGGAGTGCTTCGTTTACGAGGGAAGAAGTAATGATCCCTTCCATTGGAAGACCGGATGCACCATCTACGCCGCGCACCTTCCGCGCCTCTTTTTTGTCTGTTCCAAGATCCGCCAGCGCAATCTTGACACGTTTGGCTGTTTTGGAGCCAATCTGGAAATTGATTTTTGCGGCGGTTCAGATTGCATATCGATTCGTTGAACTGTTTTCCGCCTACCGGGATGATTCTGGAAAAATAACCCTCGCGTTGGCGATAACAGAAATCTCTGTGCTCTGCGCTCCGATGTTGACAATCATGGAACCCTTCGTGCGGTTGATCGGAATGCCAAGTGCCAGCGCATCCGCGATTGGTTTATCCACAAGATACATGCGGCAGTTTTTTAAGGCTCCCTTATGTGCAATCGTATAATAAGAACGCCGTTCAATCTCTGTCATATCGCAGGGAACTGAAAAGTACAGCTCCGGGCGGTATCCCATGTGGCGCGTACAGCGGTGGAGAAGCGTGTGCAAAACGGCTTCTACCATCAATACATTCGCAATGCGTCCGTTGCTCATGGGGGTAATTACCTCGATATTGGAAGGCGTTCTCTCGTGCATTTCATATGCGTAATTTCCAACGGCAATCACCTGTTCGCGGTTGCGTATGGCAATCATATTTTTTTCTTTTGTGATTGTGTCTTTCTTCAGGTCATAGATTTTGACGGTACTGGTGCCAAGGTCTATGCCGTATACATTTCGAATCTGCATCGTGCTCCTTTAACTTGTTCCCTTCCTTTGGGCATTTCTGCCTCGGATTTTCGGGATCAGATTCCCTGTTCCAGCATACTGGTATAACAGTGATCCCCGATAATAATGTGATCCAGCAGGGTAATGCCGAGCATTTCGCCCGCCCGCCGGATCTGCCGTGTCACGGTAATGTCGTCACCGCTTGGCTCCGGGATTCCGCTTGGATGGTTGTGAACCAGCAGAATATGAACCGCACGGAACTGAAGTGCCGCAAGAAAAAGCTCCCGCGGCGAAATCATCGTCGCATTGACCGTTCCTCTTGTGATTTCCTTTTCTCCGAGAAGCTGAATTTTTTGTGTCCAGCATCATGCAGAGAAGAACCTCCTGATCCTCGTGGCGGAGACGTTCCATGTAATAATCCGCAATGGAAGCCGGATCATGAAAGCAGAGACCTTTTCTTGCTCCGGCCGCGGCCATTCGTTTGGAAAGCTCACCGATGCACTGGAGCTGGATCGCTTTTACTTCCCCGACTCCGCGGATCTGCAGAAGTTCCTGTCTTGTACAGTGATAGAGTCCTAACAGGCCCTCCTCTTTTCCGGGAAGGAAAGAATTTCTCTTGCGAGCTCCAGGGATGTTTTTCCCCTTGCCCCGCATCGTAAAATGACAGCCAGAAGCTCCGCGTCGGAAAGGCTTTCCGGGCCGTTTTCCAGGCATTTTTCATATGGCTGTTCCATCGTCGGCAGGTTTCGTAATCCATTTTTTCTCATGTATTCCTCCCACCACTCTTCCGGGAATTTTCATGGAATACATTGGTTTGAATCACCCATCATTCTAGCACAACTTTCCGCAGATGTATAGGAATTATGAAAAATTCATATATTTTTTTGCAATTTCCTCTGCCGTTTTTAATCCGTCCATGGCTGCGGAAGTGATGCCTCCCGCATAGCCTGCGCCCTCTCCGCACGGGTAAAGACCGGTAAGCGACGAACTTTCGAGCGTTTCATTTCTTACAATGCGGACCGGTGACGAGGTACGCGCTTCCACGCCGGAAAGAACGGCGTCCGGACGGGAAAAGCCGTGGATTTTCCGCTCAGATGCACGAATGCCTTCCACAAGGGAGTCTCCGATAAACGTCGGAAGAACTTCCCGCAGATTGACGAAAGTCCATTCTCCGCAGATGGAAGGGGTTACCTCTCCAAGTGCTGTAGAAACTCTGTTTTCACAGAAATCACCAAAAAGCTGCACTGGAACTTTACCTTTTCCGGCTTCCCACGCAGCGTGTTCAAGCGCTCTCTGGAATGCCACACCATCGAGTACGTCCGGCGTTCCCTCTACATGGTACGGGCGGTAGTCTTCCGGTGTTACGGTGACAATCATAGCGCTGTTCGCATTTTTACCTTCCCGGTCAGAATAACTCATACCGTTGACGCAGGTGCGTTCCGCTTCCGAGGATGCGTTGACAACATAGCCGCCGGGACACATACAGAATGAGTACACACCTCTTCCGTTTTCACACTGATTGGTGAGCTTATACGGTGCTGCCCCAAGGAAATCCGGTGCCTCCGGTCCGTACTGATCCTCCGTGATCATCTTCTGCGGATGCTCAATGCGGACGCCGACAGCGAAGGATTTTGCTTCCATGGAGATCTTATTTTCGCAGAGTTTAAAGAAGGTATCGCGTGCAGAGTGGCCGATCGCAAGGACTGCCGTCTCCGCGGCAATCTTCTCGGTTTCATTGACGGTTACAGAAGTGAGTCTGCCGTTTTCAATCCCAAAGTCCGTCACTTTTGCTCCGAAACGGACTTCTCCGCCCCATGCCTCGATCTTTTTCCGCATCGTTGTCACAATTCCGATGAGCTGATCGGTGCCAAGGTGCGGTTTCTGATCGTACAGAATTTCTTCCGGTGCCCCGCATTCCGTGAAAATCCGGAGTACCTCACGGTTTCTGCCGGATGGATCCTTCACTGAAGTGTTTAATTTTCCATCCGAAAACGTACCGGCGCCGCCCTCTCCGAACTGTACGTTCGATTCCGGGTTCAGAACGCCGGTTTTCCAGAACGCATCGACACTTTTCTTTCTCTGTTCTGCAGATTCGCCGCGCTCCAGAACGAGCGGACGGTAACCATGCTTTGCGAGAACATAGGCACAAAAAAGCCCTGCCGGACCGCTTCCGATAATAACCGGCCGGTGAACAAGAGTCTGTTCTCCGGATTTTGGGAACACATATGGCTTTTTCTCCGCTTTTACGATCTGGTTATTTTTCGCCTTCCGCAGTACGGCATTCTCATCTTTTACTTTTACATCAAGCTGATAAACGTATTTTAATTCGGATTTCTTTCTGGCATCAATTGAGCGGCGTAAGAGCTCAATTTCCTGCAGATCGTGTTTTCCGATTTTCAGTGTTTTTCTTATTTTCTGTTCCAGTTCCTCCTGTGTGTGGGTGACTGGAAGCTTTAATTGCTGTATCCGAATCATGCATGTTCTCCTGCTGCAGCTCTTCCGGCTGCACTTCCGCTGGACCAGGCCCACTGGAGATTGTAGCCGCCGCAGACGCCGTCGACGTCCAGGGCTTCTCCCGCAAAGAAAATACCAGGGTGCTGTACCGATTCCAGAGAATCCGTAAGCTGGTCGAGCGTGATGCCGCCCGCACACACCTGGGCTTTTCCAAAGTCGGTCTGGCCGGTGATCTGTAAACGATATGATTTGATGGCGCCTGCCATTTCTTCCGGAGTCTTTTTCTTTCCGATCAGAACCGGAATGAGTTTTTCCGGAAGAAGACCGATCAGAAGCTCTTTTGGCGCTTTATACGGGCAGATTTCCTGCCGTCTGACAAGTTCTGCAGTAAGCTCCGATTCCGTCAGTTCCGGAAAGAAGTCTACGAGAAGTTCAGCGCGTTTTTTCTGCATGCAGGCGCGCACAGCGAACCGGGAAATCTGGAATACCGGAATGCCGGAGACACCGTAGTCGGTAAGCTGCATTTCTCCCTGTTCCGTCAGAATCTCCTGATTTTCAACCAGAAGCGTAATCTTCGCGCGCACCCGAACACCCGCCCAGGAGGAAAACTGGTTTCCTTTGCAGCGGAGCGGGCAGAGGGCCGGGGAAAACGGAATCGAAGCGAGCTGAAGCTGATCGGCAAATCGAAGTGTATCTCCGTCGGAACCGGCGATCTGGGAAGCACAGCTTCCGCAGCAGATGATGACGCTGTCAGCCGGGTACTGCCATCCTTCGGTGCACACCAGATAACCATTTTCGGCTTTTTCCACTGCAACAGCCGTTTCCCGTGTCTTGATTTTTACCTTTCGGAATCTGGCTTCCAAAACCAGCAGATCAAGAACGGACTGTGCCTGCTCGCTGGCCGGATAAAGCCAGCCTTCACGGCTTCGGATGCGGATGCCGAGCTGTTCAAAAAAACTGTTCGGTGTCCTGTTCGGTAAACTGTTCGAGAACCCGTGATGCACGCTCCTGATTTCCCGTGCGGTAGCACGATGCATCCTGATAACGATTGGTAAAATTACACCGTCCGTTTCCGGTCGCAAGAAGCTTTCTGCCCGGTTTATCGTTCTTTTCCAGAACGGTGACCGCGGCACCGAGACGTGAGGCCCAAATTGCCGCCATCAGTCCGCTCGCGCCGCCGCCGATAATTACCACATTTTTTGCCATTATAATGTCACCATACCGGCATCGACGAGTTTCTGAAGACTCATCAGAATACCGAATTTTGCGTGCTGCCACGTAAGCCCACCCTGGAAGTAGACAGCGTACGGCGGTTTGATCGGACCGTCGGCAGAAAGTTCAATGGAAGAGCCCTGCACGAAAGCGCCAGCTGCCATGATAACTGGGCTGTCGTAGCCTGGCATATCCCAAGGTTCCGGGGAAACGAAGCTGTCGACCGGGGCAGCTGCCTGGATACCCTGGCAGAATGCGATGACGCCTTCCGGTTTTCCAAAGGTTACCGCCTGAATGATGTCGTGACGGCTCTCGGTTCCGTTTGGAACAACGGCAAATCCCAGTTTCTCATAAACATTTGCAGCAAAGACAGCACCTTTTAATGCCGCTGCGGTAACGGTCGGTGCCAGGAAGAATCCCTGGTAGAAGGAACCGTTCACACCGAGTGTTGCGCCAACCTCTTTTCCAAGTCCCGGGGAGAGCAGACGGTATGCTGCATTTTCCACGTACTTTTTCTTTCCAACAATGTAACCGCCGGCCGGAGCCAGTCCGCCGCCCGGGTTTTTGATCAGGGATCCGACCATCAGATCTGCACCGACATTGGTCGGTTCGATCGTCTCCACGAACTCGCCGTAGCAGTTATCGACCATACAGATGACATCTGGTTTGATATTTTTAATAAATGCAATCAGTTCACCGATGCGGGTAACAGAAAGCGTCGGTCTGGTCTGATATCCTTTCGATCTCTGAATCGTCACCATCTTTGTCTTTTTGTTGATGGCATTTTTGATTCCTTCGTAATCGAAAGAGCCGTCCTCTTTTAAATCTACCTGGCGGTAAGTTACGCCATATTCCGCAAGAGATCCGACGGACGGACGGATGCCGATCACTTCCTCAAGGGTGTCGTACGGTTTTCCAACAGGAGAAAGCAGTTCGTCGCCCGGGCGGAGATTTCCGGAAAGCGCCGTTGCAAGCGCATGGGTTCCGCAGGCGATCTGCGGGCGTACCAGTGCATCCTCAGTGCCGAAGCACGTTGCATAGACCTGCTCCAGCGTATCACGTCCCAGGTCATTGTATCCGTATCCTGTGGTTCCATATAAGCATGCCTCGCTGACCTTGCTTGCCTGCATGGCGTGGATGACCTTTAACTGGTTGTATTCTGCGATTTCATCAATTTTTGCAAAACGCTCTTTTAATTCTTCCTCAATTTTCGTTCCAAATGCGAAAACCTCTTTGGAAATGCCAAGTGTGCTGTACATAGCAGCTTTTTCTGTCAACATGATTGTCTCCTTCTTCCTTTGCATCGGCCGAAACGATTTCGTTCCAGCGATCCAGCATATATGATAATATTTTTTCTTCGTCGTAGTCAAAATCCGGCTTGTTCAGCCAGATCACATCCTTTTCCCGTCGGAACCAGGTCAGCTGCCGTTTGGCAAAATGACGGGTGTCCCGCTTGATGATATAGACGGCCTCCTCCAGCGTGCATTCGCCCGCAAGATACGGGAACAGTTCTTTGTAGCCCAGTCCCTGCATGGAGACAAGATCTCTTGTGTATCCCATTTCTTTCAAACGGAAAACTTCATCAACCAGTCCGTCGCGGATCATCTGATCGACGCGCCTGTCAATGCGGTCATACAGAATCGAACGTTCGTCGTTCAGCACAAAATAAGCAGAACAGTACGGAGATTCCTTCTGCTTCTGCTCCTCGTTGTGCTCCGAAATCTTCTGTCCTGTCTCGTGATAATATTCCAGCGCCCGGATTACACGTTTTACATTATTCGGATGAATCGTCTCCGCGGAAACAGGATCAACCTCGGAAAGTTCCCGGTACAGTTCTGCCGCGCCTTCCTCCGTTGCTGCTTTTTCTTCCAGCTGTTTCCGGATCGGCAGTTCACCGTGCGATTCCGTAAAATCAACTTCTTTTAAAAGCGCCTGGATATAAAAGCCGGTGCCGCCCGTCACGATCGGAATCTGTCCGGCGGCGTATATTTTTTCCATCGCTTCATGCGCCAGTTCCACAAACTTCACGACGTGAAACTCTTCGGAAGGATCGAGCACATCGATCAGATAATGCGGAACGCCGCACATCTCCTCCGGGCGGATTTTGGCAGAGCCGATATCCATATGGCGGTAGACCTGCATGGAATCCGCGGAGATAATGGCCCCATTCACCGCTTTGGCAAGCGAAATCGACAGCTTCGTCTTGCCGACAGCGGTCGGACCGGTCAGGATAATCAAAGGTTTTTTCAAAAAAATCACCTACACAATTCTCTTAAATTTCTTTTCCAGTTCCCGTTTCGAGAGGGAAATGATCGTCGGCCGGCCGTGCGGGCAGTGATACGGATCTTCGAGCGTCAAAAGCTCGGCAATGAGCTGCTCCGCCTCTGCATAGGAAAGATGATTGTTGCCCTTTACGGCGGCCTTGCACGACATCGTCGCCAGACGGTCTTTTAAAATCTCCAGCGGCTTTTCGCGGACCTCCTCAAGATTGTCGAGAATCTCGACAAACAGCTCCTCCGTCGCAATACCGTACAGGTTATGCGGCACGGCGTTGATCGCATAGTCTTTTCCGCCGAACGGGGAAATTTCGTAGCCGAAGGACTGAAAAACGTCCATGTAACGGGTCACAAGATCCGCTTCCTGCGGCGTTAAGGAGACGATCAGCGGAGGACTCACCATCTGGGAGGTGACGTTCTTTTCCCGGTAATTTTTCATCATCCGCTCGAACAGTACCTTTTCATGCGCGGCATGCTGATCGATGATATAGAGATTCTCGCCGTACTGAATCAGCCAGTACGTATCGAAAACCTGACCGATGATGCGGTGCGATTTCTCTGCCTCCGGGGTAAGAAACTGCTCATCAAAGAGCTGCATCTGGCCTTCTGGCTCAGGCGAAGCAGATGCAGATGAGGATTCTTCCGGCATGGAAGATACCGTTGGAGCTGCATCTGGCTCCTGCTGATGCTGTATTGCGTCCGCGTTTGAGAGGTCTGCCGTCTTTGGCACGTTTCCTGCACCCGGCTCAAACAATTCTTCCTCTTCCCGCGTCATTCCCGTCATCTGCTGAACCGGCACATACGTTTTCGCTGCGCGGTATCCATTTCGTTCCACCTCCGGGAAAATTGGCATTCTTCTGCTCTGGCTGGAAACCGGCTCCACCGGAAGGGACTGCCGTGCAAAGCCTTCTTTTATCTGCCGTTTCTGCTCGAACGGTTCCGGAACAACAATCTGTTCTTTCCGTGCCGCTTTTTCCTCTGCTTTCCGTTCCCTGTCGGAAGAAAGCGAAACCTTCACAATCTGCTCCCTGTGATTCAGCGCACCTGAGATCATATCGCGCATCTGGCGGTAAATCTCCTCCTGATGAGAAAAACGAAGTTCCATCTTCGTCGGATGCACATTGACATCCACCGCCTCTCCATCCATCTGGACATAGAACAGCGTAAACGGATATTTATGCTGCATCATCGATGTTTGATATCCGTCCTCAATCGCACGGGCGAGCAGCTTGCTCCGCACATACCGTCCATTCACGTAATAATTTTCAAAATTCCGGTTTCCCCTCGAGATCACCGGTTTTCCGATAAAGCCGTCGATCGTCATCAGCGGGCTTTCCGAGTGAATCTCGATCAGCTCCCGCGCGATGTCGCGGCCGTAAATATTATAGACCAGTTCTTTTAAATTCCGGTTGCCGCTCGTATGGAGCTTCACCTGTGAATTCACCATATATTTAAACGAAATCCCCGGGTGCGACAGCGCAAGCTGCTCCACAACGGAAGTCACCGCATTCGCCTCCGTAACCGGCGTTTTTAAGAATTTCTGACGAGCCGGCGTGTTGTAAAAAAGATTTCGGACCAGAAAGGTTGTTCCGGTCGGGGCACCGACCTCCTCATTGGCCTTCTCCGCGCCGCCCTCAATCACATACCGCGTTCCCGTCAGCGCATCCGGCGTTTTCGTAATCATCTCGATCTGCGCAACCGCCGAGATACTCGAGAGCGCCTCGCCGCGGAAGCCAAGAGATGCAATCTGCACGAGTTCTTCCACGGAACGGATCTTGCTCGTCGCGTGGCGCAGAAAAGCGAGCGGCACCTGTTCGGCCGGAATGCCGCTTCCATTGTCCGTGATCCGCACCAGCGAGATACCGCCGTCGCGGATTTCCACGGTGATCGCCGTCGCACCGGCGTCCATTGCATTTTCCACCAGCTCCTTTACCACGGAAGCCGGCCGTTCCACGACCTCACCGGCCGCAATTTTATCGATCGTATTCTGATCCAGTACTGCTATGGTAGCCATGTTGTTCCTTTCTGTTTCGGATTGATTCTAACTTATGTTATGATCCAGTCTGTTTCGGATTGATTCTAACTTATGTTATGATCCAGTATTCCCCTATTTCCAGCGGTTTTTCACCTTTCCCTGGAAACGGTACAGGGTATTTAAAGCATCCATCGGTGTCATATTCGAGATATCAAGCTCCGAGAGCTCTTTGATGATATCATCGTCCTGCACCGTATCGAACAGCGACATCTGTGCCATATCGACCTCGTCGTAGTGAACCGGCTTTGTCTTCGGTTTTTTCTGCATGGTCAGATCCTTGACCGCAGCAGTGATATCGGCATCGCTCAGCTGCTCCACCAGCTCCTGCGCCCGGGAGAGCACTGACTCCGGCACTCCCGCAAGACGCGCTACCTGGATACCGTAGCTCTTATCTGCGCCGCCCTGTACAATTTTACGCAGGAATACGATATCGTCGCCCTTTTCCTTAACGGCAATACAGTAGTTGTGCACGCCCGGAAGCTTTCCTTCAAGCTCAGTCAGCTCATGGTAATGCGTAGCGAACAGTGTCTTTGCGCCGAGCAGCTTCGGATTCGCCACATGCTCAATCACCGCCCAGGCGATCGAAAGACCGTCGAACGTACTCGTTCCTCTTCCGATCTCATCGAGAATCAGCAGACTGTTCGAGGTTGCATTCCGAAGAATATTTGCCACCTCCGTCATCTCAACCATAAACGTACTCTGGCCGCTTGCCAGGTCATCGGATGCGCCGACACGGGTAAAGATCCGGTCCACAATACCGATGTTTGCCTTCGAAGCCGGAACAAACGAACCGATCTGTGCCATCAGCACAATGAGGGCCGTCTGGCGCATATACGTCGATTTACCGGCCATGTTCGGTCCGGTGATGACGGAAACGCGGTGGTCACCGTTGTCAAGCAGGGTATCGTTTGCGATAAACATATCGTTTGGAATCATCTTCTCGACCACTGGGTGACGGCCGTCCTTGATATCAATCTTTCCGCGGCTGTTCAGCTTCGGACGCACATAGTGGTTGTGCTCGGCAACGTAGGAAAGCGATGCATACACATCGAGCCGTGCCAGAGCCTGCGCCGTGCGCTGAATCCGCTCCGCCTCACCGGCAACCGTATCGCGCACCGTACAGAAAAGATCGTATTCCAGCGCATACAGTTTATCCTCCGCACCGAGAATCGTATCCTCGAGTTCCTTCAGACGCGGGGTAATGTAGCGCTCCGCATTCGTCAACGTCTGTTTTCTCGTATAGTAATCCGGGACAAGATCTTTAAACGAGTTCGTGACCTCCAGATAATAGCCGAATACCTTGTTGTATTTGACCTTCATATTTTTGATGCCGGTTTTCTCGCGCTCGCTTGCCTCCAGCTCACTCAGCCACTGCTTTCCTTCTGTCTTTGCATGGCGGTAATTATCGACCATCTCGTTATAGCCGTCCTTGATCATACCGCCGTCGCGCATCAGATACGGCGGATCATCGACGATTGCCGCATCGACAAGCTGATAGAGGTCTTCCAGCGGATCGAGATCCTCCTGAATCTGCGCCAAAGCGTCACCGTCAAACGAGTTTAAGAGCTGCTTGATGTAAGGCAGCATCTGCAGCGACGATTTAAAGGCGATCAGGTCACGCGGATTCGCGGACTGGTAGCTGATTCTTCCGACGAGACGCTCGAGGTCATAAACCGGACGGAGGTATTCACGGATTTCCTCGCGGATCATCGCCTGCCCCGTTAGAGCCTCTACAGCATCGAGTCTTGCATTGATTTCATCCTCGTCGATCAATGGCTGCTCCACGTAGCTTCGCAGAAGACGCGCGCCCATCGCCGTGCGGGTTTTGTCGAGAACCCAGAGGAGGGAGCCGCGTTTCTGCTTCTCCCGCAGCGTTTCCACCAATTCCAGATTCCGGCGGCTGGAGCTGTCGATCAGCATATATTTGTCTGTCACATACGGTGTAATCGAATTCATGTGAGACAGATCCGATTTCTGTGTCTCGTGCAGATACTGGAACAGCGCACCGGCTGCAATTGTTCCGCAGTTGTAATCGGCGATGCCAAGGCCTTCCATCGTAGCAGCATGGAACTGTTCCTGCAGCGTACGGCGGCAGATATCATCGTCGAAATACCAGTCTTCCAATGCATTGACGCAGATATGAAGACGGGTCCGGAGATCCTCCACATCAATGCCGCAGAGCAGGAATGACTGATTGCAGATGATTTCCGCCGGCATAAACTTCGTGATCTCATCCACAAGGCGGCGCGGCTTGTCCATTTCCGTGACGAGGCACTGACCGGTCGAGATATCTGCTGTAGAGATACCGAAGCATCCCTCCATGCAGACGATCGACATGATGTAGTTGTTCTTCGTCTCATCAAGTCCCTGCGGGATCAGCGTCGTACCCGGTGTGACAACGCGGATGACTTCGCGCTTTACCATGCCCTTTGCCTGTTTCGGGTCCTCCATCTGCTCGCAGATCGCAACCTTATGGCCGTTCTCTACAAGACGGTTGATATACCCTTCTGCAGCGTGATACGGGATACCGCACATCGGAGCGCGATCCTCCATGCCGCAGTCCTTTCCGGTCAGCGTAAGCTCAAGTTCTTTGGATACCAGGGTGGCATCCTCGAAGAACATTTCGTAGAAATCACCTAAGCGGTAAAACAAAATGGTATTAGCCGGGTCAGTCAAGCCCGTCTTCGTCTGGCAATAATGTACCATCATAGGCGAAAGCTTCTCACACTGATCCAGCGCATCCTGTGCTGTCACAGGCCGCGTGGACATCAGTGCCGGCGCTTTTACCGCTGTGTTTTTTGTTTCTGTATCGTTCATTTGTATTTCATACCTTTTCTCAAGAATAAATATAAGAAGTATAACAAACGTCATACCTGCACAATTTTAGCATGAAACCAGAAATTGTGCAAGATTCACAAGCGTATAAAATGCCCCCTTCCTGTCAGTGGTTTTTTCTCAAAACCAGCCGTCCAGGAAGCGAGCATTCCCTTTAATTTTTCTTTTTTTGTCTCCATTTTGAGAAAGACGAACCAATCAACAGGATCAGCACAAAAACAACGGCAACCGTTTCATAAATCTGCACGCCGGTGTTGACAGGATTGTCGTCAATTGAGCGGTAATCGCGCTCCAGACGCCACAGCATCGCCATCCGGTCCATGAAATCAATCTGCCGCGTGCCGTCCGTCTCGGTCTTAAAGACGGCACAGTAAAGATTCGTGTACCACTGGTCAAGAAGACTGACCCCTGATCGCCCGATCTTTCCGCTGCCGATCTCCTCGTCATTTTCATCATACAGAATCCTGCCGCTTCTCGAACTCTGGTAATCGAGCGGCGTTTCATCTACATCAAGGAAAATCAGTCTTGTATCTTTTCCATAGGAGGTATCCACATACTGCTCCTGCGCATAGCCAAGACACGTACCGGATGCGTCGTAATAGCCGTACGTCGTGCCGGAGCCTTCTCTGTCATTGATGGGCTCATCCTCCACATAGTCAATCGAAAACCACTCCTCCTCGTTGATATAGACCGTATTCTTCTGAAGATAGCCCGCCACTTTTCCGTCTGCAACAATCTTCGTCTTTCGTTTACTTCCATACAGGTCAAAGTAGATTTCTATGGTTTCTGCCGATGTAAGCGCCTCTTTTGCCTCATCCGCAGTTGCAAACTCAGATTCCGGCACTTTTTCTTTTCCGCAGCCGCCAAGCACCAGAGCGGCGGTAAGAAAAAGACCAGCGGCTGTATATATTCTCTTTTTCAACTGCCTTTTTCCTCCGCCTTACTTGTTATCTTTGTAATACTCATTTGCCTCATCGTACATCATATCGAGCAAGGCGTATTTATCCTGGAAATCCATCACCTGCGTACCGTTATCCTCCAGGTTCACATAGAGATTGCACTGTGAACCGGACCATGTCCATCTCTTTTTTCGCAGAACCGATCACCGTTCCGCCCTCTGTATAAATGGTATGTCCATCCTCTGATGCGTAATATGGTTTTTCGTTCAGATCTGCATCGAGAAAAATAATGTAATACGCTTCCGGCATCTGATCCGGTGTCGTCACGCGCTCTTGTGCATAGCCAAGCAGGTTGTTGTCCGGATCATAGAATGCATAGGTAGTAGCGGATTTTGTCATCTTATTGATTTCTTCGTCCGTCACAATTTTCATATGGAATCATTCTTCGCCGGAAATAGAGATCGTCCAGGTCTGATCAAAGAGACCGCTGTTTTTCATATACGCGGCAGCCTTTTCATCCGCATAAATGTTTCCCGAAGCGTCAACGTTATCCAGATCACAGCGCATGCAGACGGACGAAGCCGATGCAAGGGCTTCTTTTTGCCACATCCGCGTTTTCATACCCTAACTTTTCTTCTGCCGCCGAGCATCCGCACAGAAGCAGAAGTCCTGCTGTAAAACCCAAAAACAATTTTTGTCGTTTTTCTCATAGATTCCCCTCTCTTTCTTTTGTCAGGACCGATTGGAAAGACCGCCGTCCTTGTCGCGTGCCAGTTCTCTTGCCGCCATCACAGCGAGTGCGGTCAGCTGCGGCAGATATTTTGCATCGTAGACAATCAGAAACGCATTGTCGAACATGATGTTTCCGACGGTAAGATCCATATTGTCGACGATGGCGCCGATCATGGTTCCGTTCAGTTTTACCGAGTAATTGTGGCCAATGGAGCCGGCATATTCCCGGAGTTCCAGTTTTCCCTCCGGCAGTTCCATCGAGAACTGATCCCGTACGAGTGCAAACTGCTTTTTCAACACACCATACGGCTCGCCGTACAGATAAAAGCGGTACGTCGGTAGTGCGTGGAGCAGTTCCTTCGTCATACGGAAGATTTCGGTGTGCATCGCATCGTAGATATAAAATGTTTTCAGCGGCACGGTGCTGTCGATCTCGTAAACCAGGTTTCCGTCTGTATCCTCCAGATCGAAATGCTGGCCCGTCAGGCGGTAATCCTCCGTGAAAGTGTAAATCTGGGACGCTGAAATCTTCTGAAACGGCTGTACCGTTCCAGTTTTGACGAAATGCTCCAGATTCGCTTTTAATTCGCTCTGGAACATCATCAGATCGGAATGGTAGCTTAGATGGTCTGCGAGGTTCTCTGTAACATCTTCATGAATCGGATACACGGGTGTGGTGAGTTTCTTTTTGATAAAGCCTTCGATGAAGGAATATCCCAAATAACCGACATGACCGTCTTTGTTCAGCCAGAAGTAGAGATATTCTCCCTTGGCGTCCGGTCCGAAAACGAGTGCTTTCTGCCGCATCGTGTAGAATTTTGCAAGCCACGCGGAACCGAACGGTGTATCGACGTTCTTGTAAGCCTCATAAAATTCTTCGATTTTCCGCGGCTTCTCCATGGAGATCATGGCAATCATATCCGTCATGGAATTGTAGCTCTCCGGGGTTGCCATGGACCAGATGGCAATGCCGAAAATCAAGACAACCGTGGCGATGGTGAGTGTGATCATCTCTCCGTAGCCGACCGCCATCAGATAGATGCCAAGCAGCGTGACAGCGCCGCCTGCGATGCGGAATTTCCATTTTCTCTTTTTCAACTGAATACCGCCTCCTCTCTTTTCGTTACTTTTATTGTACTTGCTCCCCTTTTTTTATGTCAATTGAAACTCGCTCCTCCGCTCTATTTTGTTCTGCCTAGCGGGACAAAGAAAGCGTGTCGGCGCATCTTTTTTTGTCAGAATGCATCCGGCACGCTTTGTTTCAAAAATTTAATGAACGAAAAGAAATTATGAAATTGGAATCACGCGTCCCATCTCCGCCATGGTTCGGTGGGAAATGGAAATTACGGTACGGTCTTTGGAAACCCTTTGCAATGCATTTAATACCATTTTTTCCGTCTCTGCATCAAGGTTTGCGGTAATCTCATCGAGGAGCAGAATTTCAGGCTCCGCTGCGGCTGCACGGGCAATCGAGAGGAGCTGCCACTGACCCTGTGAGAAGAGATCCTGTGTACAGATCGTATCATATTGGTCCGGAAGCGCCTCGATGGTCTTTGCAAGTCCGGTCAGCTCTGCTGCTTTTTTACATCTGTATCCGAAATCTTTGCATCATACAAAGTAATCTGGTCTTTTACCGATCCCGGCACCATGTGGAACGATTGCTCCACATAGCCGAAAACCTTTCGTTTCTTTGCATCCGGCAGATCGACAGATGGAACGCCCCAAATCAGAACCTTTCCTTTCTGTGGCTCATATAAACCGAGCAGCAGTTTGAAAATGGTACTCTTTCCGGCACCTGTTCGTCCCGAAAGTGTTACCCGCTCGCCTTTTTTGATCTGCAGACTCACATCGTTTAAGATGACCTGGCTTTCGTCATATCCAAACGTCACATTTTTTAACTCAGCCGCCATGCCGTAATCTGTATTTGCAGTCAGCGCAGCCGGCCCTTTCTTCTCTTTCAGGCTGTAAAATTCATTGATTCTTTCCATACCGGCAAACGCAGACTGAATTGTCTGGATTTCCATACCAAGGCTTTCGACCGGAGTAAAGATCTGGGAAATATAGTTTATAACAGCAACGGCGGTTCCGGCGGACATGCCGAACAGCTTTAAAACGGTCGGATTTTCGGAGGCCGAAAGCAGCATGACAACAGCAACAACAATGGCATTTAAAATCAGAATAACCGGAGAATAGACGGCATCGTAAAAGTTGGTCTTCTCCATCGCACTGTAGCTGTCATCGATATAGCGCGCATACTGCTGCTCCATATACGTCTCTTTCTGCAGGCAGTGGATGGTCCGAATGTTGTGCAGCGTCTCCGGAACGTGGCCGGAAGCACGGCTGACCGCGCGGCGGTTGGCAATCTGGGATGCCAGCATGTTTTTCTGTACGTAACGGGTAAAGAGGAACAGGACCGGCAGAAGAACAATCAGAACAATCGTAAGTCCGCGGTTTGTCACCCAGATGACAACAAGAATACTTAAAATCTTGCACGCATCGGCAAACATACTGATGATACCGGAGGTGAACAGATTTTCCACGGTATCGACATCACCGACGAATCTCGATACCAGGGCACCCGGCTCCTGGCGGTTCAGTTCATTGGCAGAAAGGCGTCCGAACTTTTCCATCAGACTGCTCCGGAGTGCATGCGTAATTCTCTGGCCGAATACCGTCAGAAGACTCTCCCTTGCGGATTCGAGAAGACCAGTCAGGGCGAGCAGTCCGAAATACAGCAGAATTCCGCCCGTCCAGAGGGTGTGATTCTTGGTGAGCCGGTCAATCAGCTGTGCCAGAATAAGCGGCGGGAGCAGTGCGAAAATAACGGCACCGCAGACGGCTGCAAAAAGTCCGGCGGACAAAACACCGTGTTTTCGGACCGTCTCTTTGATGACCTGCAATACAGATTCTTTATTTTTCATCGTTACTGCCTCCCTTCGTCTGATCACGGCAGAGTTCTGCGTAGGACGGAACCTCTGCGAGGAGCTCCTCATGTGTGCCGACTTTCGTATGTCCCTCATCCATCCAGATCACCTGATCCATCTGATCGAACAGATAGAGACGATGAGAAATCAGAATGACAATGGAATCCCGTGCCAGCTCTTTTACGTTTGCAAAAATCTGTGCTTCCGTCTTTTTATCGAGTGCCGAGAATGGATCATCGAGAACCAGAACCGGCCGTTTGTGATACAACGTTCTCGCAAGGGCAAGGCGCTGCGCCTGGCCGCCTGAGAGACGGACACCGCTTGTTCCGACCAGGGTATGAATGCCGTCCTCCATTGCTTTTGTCTCTTCTTCGAAGCAGACAGTCCGAATCATTTCCTCCGCGCCCTGTTTTCCGCCGAGGCGGATATTGTCTTCCACACTTCCATGAAACAGCTCCGGATCGTGGCCGAGATAACCGATGATGCGGTTCCGGTCTGTTTTTTCCATTTTTCCAAGCTCTTTTCCGCCGAAAGTGATGCTTCCCTCATACGGTGATTCGCAGAGGAAGGTCTTTCCAAGCGTTGATTTTCCGCATGCAACCGGTCCCGTCACACCAATGATCTGGCCCGGAGCTGCTTCAAACGACAGATCATGGATGATCTCTTTTCCGTTCGGATAGGCAAAATGCAGATGACCGACCGAAAGCTTTGCAGGCGCTGCGGCCGGAAGCTCTGGTTCTGCTTCGGAATTCTGCAAGAGCGGCTTGATTCGTTTCCAGGAAACCTGTGCTTTATGTACCGCGTTGAACAGCTTTGCCGCACTCGATGATTTAGTAGCAAGCTTTGTGTAGCAGGACAGGAACGTCGTAAATACGGCGATAGTCCACGGTGTCCAGCCCTCATGAAGAACATTTCTGCCTCCGAAGTACAGGATAAACAGAATGCTCGCCATCGAGATGATCCGGTAAATCGGCGGCATTGCCGTGTTCCAGATATTGGCACGGACAGCAGCATTCTCGTAAGCGGAAAGGTTTTTCTCATATGCAGCTTTTCTGTCTTCCTCGCAGCCAAAGACACGATAGGTGATCGCGTTTGCCGCACGGTCCAGGGTTGCGGCACTTAATGCACCCGACTGCACCTTATAGGCGGCACCTGTTTTCTGTACAATGACCTTCATCTTTTCCGCAATCACGTAGGAAACCGGCGGGAAAATCATACAGAGAAGGGCCAGCTTCCAGTCGTACCAGAGCAGCATGCACGCATAGGCGAGAAGGGCAACGCCGGTATCGAAGATTTCCGTTGTAAATTTCCGCATTCCTTCTACGCAATCGTCTACGTCGAGAATGGCCTTCGTCAGTACATTTCCGGTACCTTCCGCTTCCAGCTCCAAGCGGCTTTTGCGAACCAGCGTTCCGTAAAGAATCTGCTTCATATGCCGGTTGACGTTGTTGGCAAATCTTCTGACATAGAACCGTTTGAAATAGCGGGAAACCTGCACAATGCCAATACTCACGACATAGGCCGTGACCAGCATCAGCATCTGGTGGAAGGTTCCTGTGCCACCCAGGAGATCAACCAGCTTTCCTGTCATTTTTCCCTCAAACCAGGGGCCTGCAAGAAGTCCCAGATTATAGATGAGACCTGAAACCGTAACCAAAAAGAGAATTTTCCATTCTTCCTGAAAGTAAGAGAGCACCCGGTTCGGGCGAAAGGTTTCATCCTTCATCGCTGCTGCCTTCCTTCTGCTGTTGCTTTTATTGTTTTATCTGCATTTTTCACTTAAAAATTTTTGAAAGTTCCGCAAAATGATTCTGCCGTTCTCTCTTCGATTTCCAGTACAGCTTGTCCAGTGTTTCGCAGAAGCTTTCTGCCTCCTTTTCCGGAAGCTCCAAAAGCAGCCATTCATAAAAAACCGTTTCAATTTCTGCTTTGGAATTTTTCAAAGTTTCTGCTTTTTCCGTAGCATACAGAAGCTGGCTTCTGCCGTCCCACGGATTCGGTTTCCGGATCAGATATCCCTTTGCCTCAAGGCTTGCAGCGCGTCTTGCAGCGGCTCCTTTATCAATCTTTAACTGTTCGCGCACTTCCGTCTGCGTGATGCCCGGATGATGGCGCACCAGATGGATAAAGTCAAATTCTGCTGTGCCGATGTCCCTCTTCTTTCATTGCCTGAACCGTAAATTTCCCGGCTTCCCGCGCTATTTTTGTTATTTTCCGTTCTGTTGGATCCATTTTTCTGTTCCTCCTGTCCATTCTCGATCTGTTTCAAATAGATGCATATACAACTAATTAGATGATAGTACAACTAATTAAAATTGTCAATCGCTAGATCTTCTGGTTGACGAAGTATCGTCCGGACTTTATAATAGAAGTATTCGGCTGTTAAAAACAGTCAGTCTATCAATAAGGAGATGTATCTTATATGGAAAAGAAACATACGCGCGGCAGCTTTACCGGATCGATCGGCTTCGTGCTTGCTGCCGCAGGAAGCGCGGTTGGACTGGGAAATATCTGGCGTTTCCCTTATCTTGCCGCAAAAGACGGAGGCGGAACCTTTATTTTAGTTTATATCGTACTGGCTCTGACCTTTGGATTTACCCTGCTGACAACGGATATTGCCATCGGAAGAAAAACCGGACAAAGTCCGCTTGTCGCTTACGGTAAAATTCACCCGGGCTGGAACGGTCTTGGCCTTCTCGCCAGTATCGTGCCGGTTGTCATTCTGCCTTACTACTGCTCCATTGGCGGCTGGGTATTAAAATACCTGTCTGTGTTTCTCACCGGACATGGCACTGCTGCTGCCGAGGATGGTTACTTTACCGGCTATATTACCGGTACATGGCAGCCGATTGTGTGGTTGGGAATCTATCTTTTTCTTACCGCATTCGTTGTATATCGTGGTGTCAATAAGGGAATTGAAAACTACAGCAAAATTCTGATGCCGATCCTTCTGATTTTTAATCATCGGAATTTCCATTTTTTCGCTGACACTGACCCATACCGATGCAGACGGTGTAGTCCGTACGGGACTGCAGGGTATGAAAATTTATCTCGTTCCGAATTTTAAAGGAATGACGCCGCAGAAATTTTTCACCGTCTTTGTCGATGCACTCGGACAGCTTTTCTTTTCGATCAGCGTTGCGATGGGTATCATGGTTGCCTACGGTTCCTACGTAAAAAAACGAAACAAACCTGATGAAATCGATCAACCAGATCGAAATTTTCGACACCATTGTTGCGCTGCTCGCCGGTTTGATGATCGTTCCTGCCGTATTTACCTTTATGGGGACAGAGGGTATGTCTGCCGGCCCTGGTCTGATGTTTGTCTCCCTGCCGAAGGTCTTTCAGTCCATGGGAGCAGCAGGCGGCGTAATCGGAACCATTTTCTTTCTTATGGTCTCCTTTGCAGCCATTACATCTTCCGTATCGGTCATGGAATCCATTGTTTCCTGTATGATCGACAAATTTCACATCAGCAGAAAGAAGAGCACTGTGATTGTAACGGTTTATGCGTGTCTCGTCGGTATCATCGTATGCCTCGGCTACAATGCGCTTTATTTTGAACTGAAGCTTCCAAATGGCGCAACGGCTCAGATCCTGGATGTCATGGATTTTATCAGCAATAACCTTCTGATGCCGCTTGTCGCACTTCTCTCCTGTATTCTGATCGGATGGGTTGTAAAGCCGCAGGTCATCATCGATGAGGTGACGCTGGGAGGATATAAGTTCGGTCGAAAGAGGCTGTATATCGTCATGGTGAAGTTTATTGCACCCGTGCTCCTTGCCGCACTGTTGCTGCAGTCGTTCGGTATTTTAAACGTCTGATCACTGCGATACCAGATTGCTATGTGCTTTGCACTCACGCAATCTTCAAAAACATTCGTAATCCGCTCATTTTCCTTCGAAAAATGGCTCCTTACTTATGTTTTTGGCGAGTCAAGAGATCAAAAAAGCATGTTTTCCGGTGGCTTTTCCAGAAAACATGCTTTTTTTTGTGCCTGTCTGCACATATTTCTAACAGGTGAAACCCTTACATCCTGCGAATTAACGTTCCATTTACACCAAGTATCTCTCCGTCAAATTCCCGGGCGAAAAGTACTTCCCCGTCTCCTTTTACTTTTATCTCCTCATCCGATGCGTTGAGCAGAACCTCGATTTTATTTCCCTCTTCGTCTAGTTTAATATACTCTACACACCGATCATTTTCATAGCCATTCGGAAAATGGAAATGCAGGCTTCTGCATACTTTTTCATTTCTTCGAAGCATGATCAGTTTCCGCATCGTTGCAATTTTTTTCTGATTCTCTTCGCTTTCAATTTCACTCCAAGGCATACATCTTCTGCAGTCCGGATCATGAGCGCCTTCCATTGCGATCTCCGTTCCATAATAAATACAGGGGCTTCCCGGAAGCGTAAAAAGGATTGCAAGCTGCTGGTAGAACTTGTCCAGATCGTGAAAACGGTTCATCAGCCTCTCGGTATCGTGGGAATCCAGGAGATTAAAAAAGTACATCGTTATTCTGCTGCATATACATGGTATAGCAACGGTTTACCATATATTCAAATTCTTCTTTTTTCATTGTTTTATCAAGAAAGAAATCATGGATTCCACTCAGCAGCGGGTAGTTCATGACAGAATCATATTCATCTCCCTGCAGCCACTGGCTTGCATCATGCCAGATTTCCCCCAGAAGATAAATATCTGGCTTTATCGTTTTTAAATGCTCCCTTATCCGTTTTTAAGAACCTGTGCGACACTTCGTTTCCTACATCGAAACGAATTCCGTCGATATCAAACTCCCGTACCCAGTCCTCACAGATTTTACAGAAATACTGTATCACCTCTTCGTTGTTTGTATTCAGCTTTGGCATCCCGTCTGTAAATGCAAAGGAATAGAACCGTCGGTCTCTGGTGTCTCCCCTTTTTTGAACCTGTTCCCAGTCCTCTACCATAAACCAGTCCGCATAACGAGACTCTTTTCCATGCTCCAGGATGTCTATCCACGGCTCAAATTTTCTTCCACTATGATTAAACACTGCATCTACCATAATGCGGATTCCTTTTTCATGTGCTTCTTTGCAAAGCGCTTTCATTGTATCCGCATCACCAAAAGACGGATCTATTTTTGTATAATCGGTCGTGTCATATTTGTGGTTGGACTCTGCTTTCATGATCGGATTCAGATAAATACCGGTAATCCCAAGTTCCTGCAGATACGATAATCTCTGACGGATCCCTTCCAGATTTCCTCCGAATTTTTTCTTCGTTTGTTACGGTTCCGTGATTTCTCCAGGGTGTGATATCATCTCCGTTTTTTTCCGGTGTCCCGTTGCAGAACCGATACCGGGAAAATCTGATACCAGATCGTTTCGTTTACCCATGCCGGTGTGCGATTGATATCTGCCGGGTTCATCCAGGGTACAATAAAGCACTGCTGCATACGGCCATCCATCCGGAGCTGTTCTTCTGTCAGGAAACCATCCTCAAAATAATACCAGACTTCCTTTTCCGTCCGCAGCTCGAAATAATATTTGCATCTTTTGTATTCCGGAAGAAGCGTTGTTGTCCACCAGATCTGATAAGGCAGACGTTTTTTATATATCATTTCCTCTCTTTTTCCGATCCACTTTTCTTTTCCGCCCAAAATTCCGGCTTCATAAGGATCTCCGTAATGGATAAAAACCTGTTTTACATCATATCCTGTCTTGATATTGACAATCAGTCTGTCCTCATCCAGGGCATAACTCATCTGTTCTGAAGTTTTATGGTATACACCTGCTAAATTCCATCTCATTTTCCTCCCGCATAGCTCTAAAGCTGTTTTTTGCATCCTTGTAAGAAACACGATCACTTTTTTGTTTCGTATTGTTTCGTAGCTTTACTATAAGCCTTTTTTATTTCTTCGTCAATCAATTTCCATTTTTCCCTGCGCTTTCGTAAAATTCAGATAATTTTCAGGATGATTTTTGTGCAGGATGCTTTCTTTCTTCGAAACTTAACGAAACATTTCTTTTTCAAGGTATTGATTGCTTTTTATCTTATGATTTTATATAATGATACCGGGATCAAAAGGTCTTTTAACACCTATGATAGCTGGGAGTTTACATTTTTTGTTTTGTGAAAGGATTGCCGATTATGACTACCATTCGAGATATTGTAATAATGGGAGTTTCCAAGAGCACGGTATCCAAAGCGCTCAATGACGCGCCTGATATCAGCGAAGCTTTACGGAAACAGGTTTTGGAAACTGCCGTAGCTCTGGGTTATACGAAGCTGCGGCGTTATAAGAAACCGACAAAAAAAGTCTGTATTATAATAGAAAAAGAGAATATGCGGTATCAAGAACCGCATCATTTTGCCTATGATATCCTGGTGGGTTTTCGTCAGATGGCAGAACCGGCCGGATTTGATGTTGAAATTGTGCCTGTTGATATTAAGACCCAAAGAAGCCAGCATTATGATGTTTTCATGCTGGAGCATGATTATATAGGAGCTTTTGTGGTCGGCTTTTCCCTGAGCGATCCCTGGATTCAGGACTTTAAAATCAGCCGCACACCGGCTGTTCTTTTCGACAACTATATAGTAGGGAATCCTTCCACCGCTTATGTAGGTATTGATAATGAGGAGGGAATGGAACTTGCCGTCTCTTATCTTGCCGGACTTGGACACCGGAAGATCGCCTATCTGAGCAGCTCCCTCGGTGCCCGGGTTCTCCAGGCACGCCATGCTGCCTTTCTCCGTTCCATGCACCAGCATGGACTGAAGACTTCTCCTGCTGCGATCGGCTGTTCTTATTATCTGTCAGAATGTATGGAAAAGCATCTTCCCCGTTTCCTGGAAAACGGAATTACTGCTATTATTTGCAACCAGGATACCCTTGCAAGTGCAACGCTCACGCAATGTCAGCAGCTGGGATTCCAGGTTCCTGATGATATCAGCATTATTGGATTTGATGACCTGCCGATTGCCGCTTGTACGTCACCGCCCCTTACAACCATCAGACAAGATCGGCTGGAGCTCGGAAAAAGTGGATTTTTTGCATTGTCAAGTCTTCTCAATCACATCCCAATCAGTACGTATTTGTTGCATGCACAGCTGATTCAGCGGGAATCGACAAGGAAGATCCCTCTATAAGTTCATCTCATCAACAATATTTGCCGGTTTTGCAGTCATTTCTACCCATGCCGGTATAAAACCGCTTTTGACAGCGTTTCTTACAGATCTGACATTAGACCAGGCGGTACAGTAAAAAGGTACTTTTCCCCTGTTTATGATCTCTTTTGTAAGTCTGCTTGTCAGTGCAGAGGCAATCCCCTGTCGTCTGTATTCCGGCAAGACATCCACACCAATCTGCCACATATCGTCGCAATCGGCAGAACAGGCGGCAAGTCCCACCAGCGTGCTTCCGTCATATGCGCCGACGCCAAGTACATCCAGATTCTTCCGATCTTCGCAAAGCGCATTGCCCCATTCCGGTCGATACAAATCCGCAAAATCTTCCTGTGTCAATACTCGTGTCACATAGGCGCAGGAAAGAGTCGGTATCCGGTTGATGTCCGGCAGATAGTATTCTGCCATGAAACATATTTTGTGCCCTTTTTCAACTAAACGTTCATTCAGCCAATGCATGTTTGGTGTTTCAAAGCAGTGATAAAATTCGAATTTGTCTACATACGCAGATACCAGATCCATAGTCTCCGGTATGGAAGCCGCCATGATATTACTTCCATAGGAAACCAGATTGCAGGTAATAGGCTCTTTCAAATATTTGCGGGCCTTCTTTCCTAATTTTCATGGGTGAACAACAACATTTTTTGTCCGCCTTGAAATCTTCCACGCGGCATCCCATATCTTCGCAGACTGCCTCATGGCAATCTCCATCATTTCACGATTCGTCA
>ENA-OQCU01000098-OQCU01000098.1-human-gut-metagenome-genome-assembly--contig:-NODE-98-length-45800-cov-12.968931_pt1 | contig 45800 bp, 67 predicted proteins | sample MGYA00242504_ERZ504590 | MGnify/ENA primary metagenome ERZ504590 (study PRJEB26092, sample SAMD00036318) | human gut metagenome | host: Homo sapiens | study: EMG produced TPA metagenomics assembly of... | reverse complement strand
CCAAAAAGTTATCCTGTTCGGGAAGGTTACCCCAGACTTTGCTTACGTCCTTGGTCGTGCCTGCCGAATGAATCCACGCCTTGCCGCCCGACGAGGCGATGCCGATGGAGATATTCTTGATTGCGCCGCCGAAACCACCCATCGCATGACCTTTGAAATGCGACAGCACAACCGTAAAATCGTAATTCAAGTAGTTCTTGCCCACGAAATCCTCTTTCAGGTGCTTGCCGCCTTTTACCGGCAGGGACACTTCGCCGTCGGCATCCATGATGTCCACTTTCGCAATCGCCGTAAAACCGTGGTCGGCAGCAGCCTTGAGGTGTGCCTCCGTATTGGCACGTTCGCCACCATAGGCCGTATTGCACTCCACGATTGTGCCGTTCATTTTCCGTACAAGTGGTGCAATGAGTGTCGGCTGGAGAAAATTATGTCCGCCCGGTTCGCCGGTGGAGAGTTTTACCGCAACCTTTCCTTCGGCTTTACGACCGAGAGCCTCGTAGATCTTCACGAGATTTTCCGGGGTAATTTCCTTGATAAGATAGACCTTTGGGAGTTCAGATGCGCTATCCGATGTCTTGTCCTGTGCCTGTACATATCCTGTTCCTATGGTCAAAAATACCATTGCAGCCATTATCATGCTCATTATCTTTTTCATATATACTGTAATTTATCAATTAAAAGTTCAGATTTATACCTGCCATCACCGTAGCTCTTGGCATCGGGTATCCGGCATTGATTTCGTAACGCTGTGCCAGCAGGTTTTCTCCGCGTGCCCAGATGTCGAGCCATGGGGTGGCACGGAATTGTCCGCGCAGATTCCATAAGACAAAATCCTCGGTTGTAGCCGGATCTGTCGAGGTGTAAAGTCCGGCGATGTACTGTATGCCCGTCGATACCGACCAGCGTCCTTGCGTGAAGTTTGCTCCGGCATAGAGCTTATGTTCGGGAGCGGCAATCACGGGATTCTCCATGTGCAGGTAGCTGTAATTGGCATCCACCGACCAACTCTTATTGAAACGGTAAGCGACCTGTGCTTCGACGCCTGCATTGTCTATCTCTCCCGAATTCTGGTTCAGCATACCGCTTCCGCTCGGATTGGGCAGGGTCATAATCAGGTTCTTGCCATCGATATAGAAGAGATTGATGCCATACGACAGGCTTCCACCCAACAGTCTTTGCGAGAAGGCTATCTCGTAGTTCCACATAGATTCCGGCGTCAAGTCGGGATTCTGCGGCGGGAACATGTACATCTCACGGAGAATCGGATAACGGAAACCTTTGGAGGCAGAAGCCTTCAGTTCGATGGTATGAGGCAGGTGGAATGCCAATCCGGCCTGCGGCACCCATTCTGTTCCGACACGGGAATGATGATCAACGCGCAATCCTGCGTTGAACGTGAGCCACTTCCCGACATCCTGCCGGAAGTCCACATAGCCTGCCACCTCGCTTTTCATGCTTATCCACCAAATCGCTACGTGTTCCCGCGTCTTCTCCGCTCACATATTCGCTCCATGCCTCGCCACCGTAACGGAACCAGTCGAAGCCTACGGTGATGCGGTTATCCTTGAAGAACCGGGCGCTCTGATACCATGAGATACCCATCATGTCGTCATACGAGTTGAAGCGGTCATCCTGCGGACCTTCCCCTGCGGAAGGCGTATAGCCGTCGTTAATCCAATGGTCGCCCCAGTTGTAGAAGAAACTCAACGCACCGGAAGTCTTCCCGTATTCATTTTCGACGGCAAAAGAGGTCATGCCCCGTGTAATGCGCTGGTCACCGTCCAGCAGCGGAGCCGATACCGGGCCGGGATAAGAGGCGTTGAAGTGGGTCACGTTCACGTCGGCACGCAGATTCCAGTGGTCCGTCACCTCGTAACCGATCCGGCCGTAACCGCCGTACTGCTCGAATCCCATGTCGGCACGATGCCCGTCCGTGCGGTTGTACGAGCCGCTGATGACGCTCGAAAAACGCCCTTTGCGGATGCGGTTCGTCAGTTCGGTTTCCAACGTGTTGTAGGAACCGTACCCTGTGTGCAGGTGGGTGCGAATCCCATCCTCGTGCATTTTGCGGGTCACAATATTTACTACGCCACCCATGGCATTCGAACCGTAGAGTACGGATGCCGGGCCACGCAGTACCTCCACCCGGTCGGCCAGGAGCGTCTGGTAGGCATCGGCAATCGGATGTCCGAAGATGCCGGCATATTGTGGATGCCCATCAATAAGCACCATCAGGCGGGCATTGCCGCCACTTAACCCGCGTAACGAAATACCGCCTGCCGCCCCGTTGGAGACCCCGTAGCCCATCACGCCGCGCGAAGTAGTGAACAGACCCGGAACCTGTTCCGTGAGCACAGGGAGCAGGGAAGGCTGCATCGACTGCTCGATTCTTTTCCTGTTCACTACTGAAACAGTCTGCGACAAGTGGCGTATATCCGTCTGATGACGGGTTCCGGTAACGACCACTTCGTCGATAGTCAATGTTCTTTGGGCTGACAAGCTGTCTGCCGTATCAGGTGTTTGGCCCGAAACGGTCAGGCTTCCGGCCAATATGAATGTTGCAAATAGTAAATGTTGTTTCTTCATTTATCTGAATTCATTCTTTTAGATTGTAATGTTATAAACTCTTCAATTCGGACGAGACAATCCTGTGGAGTAAGGCAATACCGGCAACAAGTTTCCAGCGGGCACCATCCCGTCTTTGTACGGTTGATAATGTGCGGGACTGCCGTACCGTAACTGACGCGTACCCCGCTATCGGCAAACAAGTCGAGGGCCGGACGGCTGACCACGTCCGCATGGAGCTCTCCGACCTCTCCCAAAATCATCAGCGCCGCAGCCGCCTTGCCTACGACTTTGTCCGCAACGGAAGCTCCTTTCAGGAAATCGGAATCTTCCCGCAGCAGGGCATACAGGTCGGCCACACCGCGTCTGTCGAAAGTTCTGACTTCTCCGTTGGAAACGACTAAAGAATGTTTCCCTTCATGCAGTAATCGGATGATATCTTCCAACATAATGTTTCAGAAACTATATTCGTCGAATGAGTTTGGCGGGATTGCCCGCGACAAGGGTATTCGGCTCCACATCGTGCGTGACGACACTGCCGGTTCCACAGTCTGTTTTGGTGCTTTCGACGGATTACTGAAAGTAAGTAGGCTCATAAGTATCAATACTATCTGTTTCATGTCATTTTAATTTGGCATATTCTTCATCACCGACAGGTTCCAGCCATTCGGTACTGTTGTTCTCACCGGGCACTTCGATGGCTAAATGCGAGAACCAGCTGTCGGGAGCCGCCCCGTGCCAATGTTTCACGCCTGCCGGAATATTGATAGCATCCCCGGAATGTAGTTCCACCGGCTCTTTGCCCCACTCCTGATAGTAGCCGCGACCGCCCACGCATACGAGTGTCTGACCGCCGCCTTTCGTTGCCTTGTGCACATGCCAGTTGTTGCGGCAGCCCGGCTCGAAAGTCACATTTACCACGGGGACTCCGTCCGTTACCACGGGAGCCGTGTAACTTTGACCGATGAAATACTTGGCATAGGCATCGTTGGGTTTCCCCACGGGGAAAATGATAGTTTGCGCGTAGGCTTCGAGCGAACCTGCCGCCACGCTGTCTGCATTACCGCCGGTCCAAACCTCTTTTGCCATACGGAAAGCCGCCCACGCTTTCGGCCAGCCCGCGTAGAATGCGGCATGGGTGAGTATTTCGGCTATCTCGGTTCGGGTCACTCCGTTCTTCTTCGCCGATTCGAGATGGTACTTGAACGAGGAATCGGTCAGTCCCTGCGACATCAGGGCCACTACGGTTACGATGGAACGGTCGCGGAGCGAAAGCAGATTGTTCCGGCTCCATACTTCCCCGAAAAGAATATCATCGTTCATTCGCGGTGCCCTTAGCCTTATTGACCGAATCAACGTTTTCTTCGCATTATCGGTCTTCGACTTGGCCTTGGAATCGTCAACATCAAGCTTCGCCTTGTTGTTGTCGGCGGTCATTCTGATATTGTCGATGGAAGCCTTGATGCTATCGGAACTCAACCCCCAACGGTCTGCCAAGGCGTTAGCGGCCTGTTCGCTCATGCCCGAGGCTTCGGCCTGCCGGATGATCGCATCACGAGCATCCTGCAGCACGCCGTTCGCACGTTCGATCTCATCGCTGCTGAAATTGGTGCTCTCGCCCTGCTTGAGAATCTTTTCCGCAGCGTTCTGGGCGCTGCTGGCGATGTCCTCCAACGCCTGCTTGGTCTTCGTGCCCTGCTCTGAAAACCTGTCAAGCAGATTGCCGCTCTGGTCGAACACCACGCCATTGTCCTTGCAGGTGTCGGACAGTTCACCAATCTTCTGGTTCAGCTGGTCGACCGCCTGGTCTGCAGTCAGATTGCCCGACTCCAAACCAAACAACGCCTGGACAAGATCATCGATTTGGCTTGACGCATCCGAAGCGGAAGAGCCAAGCTCTTTGTTCGCGCTGGCAGCTTCCTTCGCTGCCGATGCAGACTTTCCGTCAGCATCCACCGCGTTCTTGGCGGCCTTGCTTTTCTCATTGGCCTTCCTGGAAGCATCATCGTAGGCCTTTGATTCCTCTTTCAGGGCTTTCTTGATGGCGGCTGCCGCAGTTCCGCCAATGCCGGGCTTGTCGATTTCCTTGATCTGCTTGTTGACGCGCTTCAACGCGGCTTCGTTCCCCATGGCTGCGCTGGTCATGTCGGTCAGGCTGATACCCGCCTTGTCAAGCCATGTGGTCAACTTGACGCCGCCACTGCTCATATCCTGATAGGCTCCGGCGATGGTCTCGCTGATGTTGCTGCCGGATTCCAGAGCCGACTGCAATTGCTCGGCGGCTTCCTTGGCCTTCTGCTGGCGGCTGATGAAAGCCGATAACGCCACTCCGGCCACCGTCAGGGCGATGCCCCACGGGCCGCCAAGCAGGCTCATGACACTGCTGCCGACCGCCTTGAAACCAGCGGTCTTCAACTGCGCCTTGGAAGCGGACGTGCCGAACGCCTCCATCTGCTCGGAAGCGCTCACCGAAGACCCCTTGAACAGGTCGAAAGCCGTCTGCGCGGATCCAAGCGCAGTCTTGACACGTTGGATCGGATCGATGGCCAGACCGATGTTGTTGGCCATCGTGCTGGTGCTGCCGTTGAGATTGCCAGCGGCCTTGTGCACGGCTCCGAACACGCCGGCCAATGATGCCATGACCACGATGGTCTGCTGCGCTCCGGACGGCAAACCGGCGAACGCGTCAACCATCGTATCCAAGCCCTGCACCATCTTGCGTAACGGGCCTTGAGTGCCCTCGCCGACGGAAATCATCAAGGATTCCATCGAACCACTCAGATTCTCCAGATCACCCTTGAGATTGTTGTTCTTCGCAGCCGCCTGCTCGGCGGCGTACCCGCTTTCGGATACGGCCTTCGTCCACTTGTTGACACCGGACTCGCCCGCCTCATACAAGTAGTTCGCGGCCTTGATGGCATAGCTACCGAAAATGGTCGCGTTCGCCTGATTGCGCTGCTCGTCGGTTAGGTTCTTTTCGGCCTTCTGCAACTGTCCGGCGAAATTCGCCATGCCGACGAAATGATGTTGAGCGTCATATGCGCTGATGCCAAGCTCTTTCATCGTGTTGGACGCTTCGGCGGACGGTGCGGCCAGCTTCATCAGCATACTGTTCAACTGGGTGCCGGCCTCGGCGCCGATGGTACCGTTCTGCGCAAACAACGCCAAAACGCCGGTGGTCTCCTGAATGTTCATCCCGAAACTGTTCGCCTGCGCGCCGCAATTGTTCAACGCCTCGCCGAAATCGGAGACATTGCCGACCGCCTTGCCTGCGCCAGCCGCCAAAGTATCGGCCACCTGGGAAGCCTGAGACCCCTTCAGGTGGAACATGCTCAACGCATTGGCCATGTATTCGGCGGCATCCCCAACGGCCATTCCATCGGACGCGGCCAGATTCAAAGCGCCAGACAAGCCGCCTGTGAGAATATCCGTGACGCTCATGCCGGCCTTGCCGAGATCATTGATCGCGTCGGCGGAATCCGAAGCGGAATAAACCGTGGAAGCTCCGGCCTCGATGGCGGCGGCACGCAACTGATCCATTTGGGCGCTGGTCGCGCCGGTGTTCGCCTGCACGGTGCTCATCTGCTGGTCGAAGTCTGCTGCCATCTTCACTGCGGCCACACCGAACGCGGCCACGGCCAAACCTGCTACGGTCATGCCGCTGGCGATAAGCGCGGACTTGCGTCCGGTATTCTCCATGCCCGAAGCGACTGTTTTCGCAGTGCTTCCAGCACGGGTCATCGCCGCCTCATAGGAGGCTGTGTCCGCCATCAACCGGATGACGATGTTCTTGTTCTCCGCCAAAGCATCCTCCAAAAATCAGGTCAAATGCGCCACCAAGGCGTTCGCGGCCGGATTGTCCTTGCCGTTGGCCTCTGTCCAACGTTTCATGGCCTGCTGCATGTGCGCAGTGGCCCAGCAGACGCTGGTTTCGGCATGCAATGTAAGTTCACCCTTCGGGTCTTGGCAGATCGAGCGAGGCAAACCGCACATGGGGCATAATGACCGTTCGTATTCAGCCAATGAACGCATCCAATTGCGTTCCGTCTCATCCCATTCGACCTCATCGCCCGAGTGAGGGCGCCAGCCCATGAAACGCTTATAGCTGATGCCGAGCTGTCGGCAGATCTTAAGATCCTCGACTAGTTGCGGAGAACCTGCGAGGCGAGGTCGAATGCCGCTTTTGGGTCCGCTGCTGTGCCGTTCAGTTCGGCGATGGCCTGCCAGATCGGCGTGAACTGGCCATCGGTGAGTTCGTCGAACAGGCCACGCCACGCCTGTTCGGTCTTGTCCTCGTCGGCCACCGGCTTGCCGCCGATGGTCGCGGAATCAAGCATGAGCGGCAGTGCCGCAGCGGCGGTGCCGAACATGTCGTTCGTGCCGTTGTCATTGCGGTGCGCGGCCAATGCCTGCGCCCACTTGCTTACCGGCAATGCCCGCAACGTGAGCTTCAATGTCTCCGCATCCGCCTGTTCGCGTAGCTCTTCGATACGCCGCGCGGTGACCTTCGCCTGCCGGTTCGTCCCAGCCTCCGTGATTTGTTCGCGCGCGGCCTCCTCGGCCAGCGCATCACCCAAGCGCGCAATGTCCTCGGCGACCTGCTGGTTGAGAATGACATCGACCTCCATGATACGCCTGGTAACCTTAAGCATAAAACATTCCTTTGCCTTGAAAAACCATGCTCCCCTTTCCTCAAAAAGAAAATCCAGCACCGGAGAAAGGGGTGAAAGTCCGGTGCTGGAAGAATCAATCAGGCGACCTTCACGTTCTCCGCCCAGCCAGGAGCGCGGACGGAGAAATTGACCTTGCTGCGCAGCACGCTGTTCGCGGCGATCGCCATCTTGGCGCTCATGCCGATGCGGACCGCATACACGTTCACCGTATCTCCGGCGACAAAAGCCGTATCCGTCTGCTTGCCATAGCGGCGCACGAAGTAGCCTTCCGCCCCCTCGGTCAACGTATCCATTGCAGCGTTTTGAGCGGAATGCGAAGTGTTCGTGTTGTCGATGACCTCGATGCTCGGGCCGCTGATCTTCTTGCGACCGGGATTCTCGTAATCCTGCGCGCTGTTCTCACGCTGGTCGGAGATGGAATCCTGCGACGGAGTGCAGCTCCAGCCGCCCAGGGTGACGTAGTTGCTCAGGTCGGTGCCGGCGCCGATCTCTGCAGCGGTCGGCTTCTGGATGTTCTTGATGGACGGCACCCAGATCGTGTTGACCAGACCGTCCGCCGGTGTGGAAGGAACTTCGGTTCCCAGAGTCAAAACCATGACTCCTCCTTAAATATTTGGGGTCACATGCGTGACCAGTTGAATTTGAAAGTCAATAGGCGCACCTGATAGAGCAGGCTCGTTTCCTCTGCGGTAAGTCCGGCCGCATAGGCGCCGGAATCGGAGAACAGAGTCAGACAGCCGGTGTCGAACCCCTGCGCGACGAACCTTTTGCCAGCAAGTCCTGGAATCATGAGGTCATCGGCCAGCACGTTGACGGAATCGGCCGTAGTGCTCACGATGCGCACCGTCAAAGTGCCGATGCCGCAATGCACATGCTGCGTTTCGCCGACGATATGACCGTTTGTCGTGACCGTCTCAATCACCCACGGCGGCTTCTCCGTAGGCTTAGGCGCCGTCTGCCGGTACACGGCCCAGCCCGTCGCCGGCTTCGGGATATGATCGAGAATCGTGGCGGTCAACGTCATGATCGACTTCATTCAGACCACCTCCACGGCGGCACGCGCCACGTATTCCGCAAGCTTCGGCAATTCTTCCTCACCGTGCTCGTAGAACCGATGCGTTCCACCGCCCCTCGCGGTGCCGAAGAACGCGATGTTGGCGAGCGAACCCGCTCCGCCCTTGGTGGGGCCTATCTCGGCGGTGATACGCCCAGCATCCTCCGAAACGGTGTAGGTGATCGGGATACGCCTGAATGCGGCATTGCCGGAACCGTTCAGGTCGTCGCGAATCGAGTTCTTGACGTTCTGCGCGCCCTTCTTCACCGAAGCGGAGATCAAGGCGCGGCGAGCCACGCCCTTGGCGAGCAGCGCATCGCCGAAGGCCGTCAACTGCGAAACATCGAACAGTCCGCTCATGAGTCCTCCTTCACGTTCCAACGGCAGGCGGTGGCGTGCGTCTTCTCGCTTTGAGGCGAGACGAGCCTGAGCCGCCTGCCGGCGAGCAGCGGATTAGCGGATTCCGTGACTTCCACCACGTCACCGGCGCGAAGGCCTGGAGTGCCATATGGAAAATGCACGTACAAAGACCAGACCAACGAGACGGCGCCCATGGCTTGTGCTGCGCTGCCTTCGGTCTGCTCGCTGGCGAGGCCGCCGCTGGTCTGCACCTTGCAGCTGCCTTCGTACACCTTCTCCGTGCCGGTGGTCGGCAGTCCCGTAGCCGAATCCGTTGTGGTGTCTCCGATGCGGGTGACGACGCACTGGTCGGTCATGAGGCTTTCGGCCATCTGGCGCAGTTTCGGCAGGGCTCTGATGAGAGGTGCCATGCTTGGCATGTCAACCTCCTCAGTAGTCGTAGGGGTAGTGCGGCAGCGGGATGACCACGGGTTCCGGAGCGATGACCGCCGTAGCGAGATCGCTGCTGACGCGTTTCAGCAGCATGTCCCATTCCTCGTCAAGGATGGAGATCTCGCCGCGACTGCGCGAGCTGTCGATGCTGGTCTGCATGTTACCGTCGTCGATCTGCAGCATGGTGCTGCTCACGCCCTCCGGGTTGAGCGCCTTGCGTGCGACGGCTGCGGATTCCACTTCGATGACGGTTTCCTGATATCTCGCGTCCGCGCACCATTCGTCCAGCACTGGGATGCGGTTGCGGATCATCATTTCGGCGCGGCGGAGCCATTTCCCGATCTGCCTGCCTTCGGTGCTGTCGGAGGCGATGTCGCGGCCGAGTTCAACTGCGACATCGTCGATTTGCGCCCAGGTCATGGAATCACTTCGCGATGATACCGGCGTTGCGCAGGCTGGCCAGCAAAGCGTTGATGGTGGCCATCTCCTGACCTGTGGTGGCGTCCCTCACCGCAGCAGCCTGCTTGGCGGGCATGCCGGACAGCACCGTATCGAGCGGCTTAGCTGCGCCGCCCGGCTGCGGCACATACACCGCGCTTGCCGGGATCATGTTCTCGTGACGTCCGTTCGTGGTCTCCTTCATCATTCACCATCCTTCTCACTGGTCTTCTTCTTCGGCTTCGCGGCGTCGGCGACCGTACTCGGTTCGTCGGCCTGCACCTCGGCCACCGTGTAGCCGTGACGCTGGAAATAGTCGGACGGATCCACATCGGACTCACCGACGCCACCGACGAAGGTCACGCCTGCGGTGACGCCGTTGTACTCATTATTCGGAGCTTCGATTCGCCACATCATGATCACCTGACCTTGATCTTACGAAGCACGGCCGCAGCCTTGGTGGCCTTCAATGCGACGCCGACCGGACCAAGCTCGACCTCGCCGCGATGCACTGCGCCCGGCTGGGTGAAGTCAGGCAGCCAGGTCTTCACGAGGGTGCCGTCGGTGGTGGTGATGCCGCAGAAGCCGTCCAAGCCAACGCGGTACGCGTACAGGCTAGTGGTGCCGTCTGCGGCGATGGGGATGATCGGATCGTTGCTGCCGGCCTTCTCGCCGGCGTCGGCGAAGAGAATGCCGCCATAGGATTCGCGGCTGATCGGACGGCCGTTCGCGTTGGCGAGACCATCGATCGGCTCGCGCACGTACATGCTGGTGCGGCGCACCATGGCACGGACGCGGGCAAGGGCCTTCTTGTTGCCGACCACGATGGTCGGCGTGCCGTCAAGCAGGTCAAGGAACTCGTCGAGCGTGTCGATGGCCTTGTTGCCCTTCTCTCCTTCGAGGTCGGTCCAGTCGTAGGTGCCGGAGGTGGGCTTCATCTCGGTGCTTGAGCCGGTGAGCGCCTTGTCCAGGCCGTCGAAGGCCTTATCGTTCACGCCAACGTCGCCGTTGATCACGGTATCCTGGAACAGGGTTATCGCGGCCTTCACCTTTTCATTGATGTTGCGTGTCACCTCGTCGGATCCCTTCGGGCCGATGTTCGCGAGGATTCGGTCGATCTCGAAGGCGCCGCCGAGCACGGCGAGTGTGGTGCTGTACTTCTTGGTCGTGGTGGTGCTCGGCGAGTATTCCGTGTTGATGGCGCGGAATTCGGCGGTGGGCTGGGTCTCCTGTCGACGGTAGGAGTAGTCGAGCGTCGCGCCGCCTCCTGCAGGGTTCACGGCATCATCGAAGATGAGGGAATCGAGGATGACGCTGGACTTTCGAAATTCGTCGATGACGAAGGGGTCGTAGTCTTCGAGGGCGTTGTTCTTCGCCTCTGCGAGAGTGACAGCCATAAGGTTGTCTCCTTCCTAAGGAATCGGTTACTTGTAATATGCGGAAATGGCTTCGGAGAGACTGTGCGGCTTCGGGTCGCCGCCCTTGCCCTGACTCGGGTCGGGCTTGACGTTCGGCTTGTTCTGCACGTTGACGAGCTTCAGCAGGCTGTCCGCGTCGGCTTCCAGCTCCTCGCGAGTGGATCCCTGCAGACGTTCCGCCAAGACCTTCGGCAATTGCTTGTCGACGGCGACCTCGTATCGCAGTGCCTTCGCGGCATTGCCGGTGTTGGACTTCTCCAGGCTGGCGATCCTCTCGCTGGCCTTTTCCGCGTCGGTCTTGTCGCGATCCTCGAACTCTTTGATTCTGGCGTTCGCGGCGGCGAGCTGTTCGCGCAGCGACTTGTTGGCCCTGCGCTCGTTCTTGAGCGCGGTCATGCCGTGTTCGCCGAGCTTCTCGTCGCCTTCGCCGCCGGTATTCGCCTGTGGGTCGGATTGCGGCGGCTCCGGCTGCGGCGGCTCTCCGCCGCCCGGTTCGGCACCGGTCTCGATGGTGCGGATGCGGATGAGATTCCACCATTTCCTATGCATTGTGTTTTCTCCTTGTGGTTTCCTTGGCCGTCACGTCGCGTGCCGGCGCCGACACCATCGCGATGCCGGTGAAAAATTCGATTTCGGCTAGAGGATCCAGCCGTACTTGTAGAGCATGCTCAAGGCCTTCTCATGATCGTCGCCGCAGCGTGCGTAAATGGTCTCTGGCATGAGACGCGGCCTGTCGACCTTTGTGTACCGTCCGCCGTTCTTGATGAATTCCTTGGCGTATCCGGAGTCGATCATGCGTGATGCGGCGAGTCCGTGGCGCGTGGTGCCCTCGGTCGTGTACTTGATGTTCCGCCCGTCGATCTGGGCGGTGCGGATGCCGCGTTGGGCGTTAACCAGCTGGTTGAGGTCGGCTCCGTCCGCGTAGGCTCGGGCGTTGGCCCTTCCGCCAAGGACTTTGGCGAGCTGGCCTTCGTCCAGTGAATCAAGGTATTCGCTTGGACTGGTGCACGCGTTTGCCGGCGCTTTCGGGCCGGTGTAGACGGCGATGCAGTCGCAGTGCGGATGCCTTTCGAAAGGCGTCTTGCCGCATGGCTGTCCGGCGAGGATGACGCATCTTCCGCAGCTCGGCGGTGTCAGGCCGCGCACGTAGGTGGATTGGTAGCAGATGCCGCGAGCGGTCATGCTTGTGGCCGACCGGTGAGTGTCCGCCAGCATGGTGCGCGTCCTGAGCACCAAGGTCACGCCTATGCGGTCCATGGCCACGTCCACCGGGGCGCCGTTGGATACGGCCTGCTTGCCGATGGTGATCGCCGTCCACATCGCGTCCACGGTATCCATGCCGTTGCCGTTCACGCCGACCCACTGCCATGGGTCCGGCTTGTATTCCGGGTGTGCTGCGTTCACGTCGAAGCGTTCCATGATTTTCGGCGTCGATGCGATCGCGTCGGAGGCGGTGTGGTATTGCGCCGTGTCCAATACGCGGAAAAGTTCGGGCATCATGTCCGCGAAGGCGATGTCGAAGTCTGGTTGCGCGTGCTTATGCCACAGTCTGAGCACCGTCGCGGCCAGCCGGTTGCTTCGACTGCGCAGCAGACGGTTCTGCGCCGTCGCCTCCTGCGGAAGCGTCTGCCCCGCCATCGTCGCCGCCATAGTCCACGTCCTTCATGAATTGGCCATAGGATTCGCTGATCTGCTTGGCGAAGTACTCGCGCTCCTTGTCCTTGCGGGCCTCACTCCAGCCAAGCTCGTCCCATGCCCCCTCGCGGGAAAGGATGCCGGACGCCATGAGCTTCGTGATCGCATCCGCACGCTGAGCGTAGGTCGGCGTGTTCGGATCCTCCCAGTCGCAGCGCACCAGGTTCGCGTTAATGTCGTCGCTGGTGGCGAGCTTGTGCGCCACGGCCATGACCTGCGACCACGCATCGCCGTCAACGGCGTTCTTCAGCTCGACGTTCTTCACCAGTCTCAGCTCGTCGGCGCGGATGGCTCCCTCGGCTGCCGGATTGGCGGTGTTCATTCCGAAATAACGCATCGGAAGACCGGTGATGGCGCTCATCTGCTCGCTCAGCAGGTCGATGACCGTCTTGAAGTTCGACAGGTCGGATGCAGTGAACTGGCCGAATTTCGCGTTCGCGTTCTTGGAGGTGAGCATCGAGTTGAAATAGGTCTTTATCGCCGATGCCGGCTGTCCGGTCTTCGCGTCGATGAAGTCGTTGTGCGTGACGCCGATCGCCCATTTGCCTGGCACCGCGTGAGTTTCCATGGCGATCTGCAGGTCGAGGATGGCGCGTGCGGCCATGTCGGTCGGCCGCACCACGTCGGCCATCTCGCTCTCGCCAAGGAAGTCGCCGGCGCGCGGACGGTTGAGGAACTGCACAACAGGGACGACGCCGAGGTGGTGGTCGTCGCGGCCGGTCATGACCCACTTGCCGTGCTGTTTCTCCAGCCAGAGCGTGTATTCAGGCGTGTACAGTGTCGCGTAGTCCGGCGTCCCGTTCTCCCAAGGGTCGAAATAGACGCGGAGCGCTGATTCGACGGTTCTCGTGCGAGGGTCGATGCGCGCGATCATGTTCCTGGATGATTCGACGGTGATCAGTGGATGCCGTCTGTCCTTCGGGTTAGCGCCGATGCATACGAAGCCGTGGCCCTGCACGCGTGTCTCCGTGTGCAAAAGCACCTGCTGCGATTCCATGTTGTTGTATTCCCAAAGATCGCGCAGCTCGTTTGACACCTTGTCGTCATTCGGCACGGAGAAGGATTTGACCTGCTGGCGCTGCACGACGCTATCGACCACGATGCGCGGCCAATTCAGCGGAAAAACGAACGAACGGAGTTCGGCCGGCACGGCGATGCCGATGCTCTGGATGACCTGCCGTCCGCGATAATAATCATCCCACTGCCTATGAGGCTTGCGCAGTCGTGCAAGCCGGTAGGTGAGGCTCCTGATGAGCTTCGCGTCATCGTCGGAAAGCCTCGATGCCTGTATCAGCTCCACAACAGCCTCCTTACCAGCCGTACACCATGACCGGTGAGCCGCCTGCGCTCCAGCCGAGCGCCCTCATGTCGGACGCCGCCTCGTGTGCGAGGATGTCGGCCATGGTTATATCGATCTTCTGATTCTCGCTCGGCTTGCCGAGCACGTACTTGTCGCCTGGCTTGGCGACCTTACGCGCCGCCATCATATGCAATCGCGCCATGCGATCGTTGGAATGCGTCGTGGAATGGTCGGCGGTATCCTCCATGAAACGGGTGAGCGCGTCGAACATGCGCCCGATGCGATTGGTCGGCCAAGGCACCACGATGTCCTCGCCGAAGCGGCATGCCCACTCGTCCACCTGCGACTCCCACGGATGCGGATCGCAGTAGAAGCGCTGCACCTTGTACCTGTCGAACATTTCGGACACGCAGGCGTCGACCTCGCTTCGCGGTATGCGCCCCTCCCATTCAACCGGATTCCAATACGCCGGACGATTTGACGGCCCGTATGTCGGCGTCCAACGCCAGCCGTCCACGGTCTCCGCACGCAATGCCGTCCAGTCACCGGATTGCGAGCCATCGAAACCAAGACAAATCTCAGCACCCGGCTCGGGCGGCTGACGGTCAACCATCGTGCCATCGTAAAGCGGCTCAGGCATATACGAACCCAAACCCTGCACGATCTCACAACCGTAGAAACGTCGGGCCTGCGCCGGATCACGGGCCATAAGCTCGGTCGCGGTCGCTTCGACCTGATCGAGCGGCACCCACGGCGAACCGGAATAGACGAATTCGAGAATCTTCCGCCTATCCTGCGGATCCGCGAAATCCAATGAGGGGTCATGCTTCGGGAAGAACTTCATGATGTCCGACGCCGTGCTCTCGTAGGTCATCTGGCCAAAGCTGGCGTCCATCGGATCCCACGGATTCGTCAGCTCAAGCATTCTTCCATCCATGGCCATAGCGCCACGCATCACCGTGTCACCAACCTCGAACATGCCGCTACGACGAGTCCAGATGCCGGATTCGTCACCGAGCACGAAGTTCACCGGATTACCAAGCTTCGAGTGCGCCGAAGCCGTCACAGGGTCGATGCGACCGCCGTTCGGAAGGCGGATGAAGCCTTCACGGACTTTCATCAGGTCGGACAGGTGGCCATTGCGCACCATCGACTGCAAAGGACGGTAGACGTTCGCCGTCTGCTCTTCGGAAGTGGCGAGCAGCTGAATCAAAGCGGTACGACGCGGCATGCCCATCGGCTCACCCGGAGAATACTCATACTCGAAACCGCATGAGCAACCCCAGTCGGAGCAGCGGAACGTCTCGCCGCCACGCGCCCATCCGCAGAACACGCAAGGCCCAACACCCTCAAAAGCAGCGACTGCCGCGCCGAAAGGCGACTTGCCAAGCTTCTGCCCGCCGACGATCTGACCTCGACGCCACCTGAACGCCGCAGCCTGACGAGGCCGAGCCGGATCATACACCGCATCAGGCTTCACCCGATAAAAATCGATGGCGTTATCCAACTGCCAGCCGACAAGCTCAAACGGCTTGCCCAGATCATAGCCATTAGGCACAACGCAGTGCGCGGCAATCCAATCGGCAAAAAGGAAACCAAGGGACTTCGGAACGACCGGCGTTTTCTGCTCGCTCATTCCGCATCCTCTTTCTGATTCTCAAGCCACCGCTGCTTCGCGCTCTTGAACGGAATGATCTTGTCGGAAGATTCTGCCGAGCGTTTCGGTTTCGGCTCGTCATCGACAATCGCCCAACCATTCAAACGAAGGCCTTGTGGCGTCAAGCCGATGGTGTCGGCATACCGTGCAAGCGCGGTACGGTCAGCGGCCTTCGCCTCCGAAGACTCGCAAAGCACGAACTGCCTCACGTACAGGGCAATCGTCGTGAACATGTACTGGTAGCGTGGCATATGCCAGGCGATAGCCTGCGGCAACCGCCACAGGTCACGCCACAATTCACGCTCACGCCGATTCCACGCCTCCGTGGCCTTCTCGTCACGCTCCTTATGGAAACCGTCGTCATCCTTCCAAGTGTCCCAAATCGTCCACTCGGACAGTGGAAAAGCCTTCGGCCGGTAACGGTATCCGCGAGCCGAAAGCGGAAGAATATCAGCGCCAAGACCACGCGCGTCCGACCGGGCGCTGGACGGATCCGGCATCGGACCGGAGCGCGTGCGTGCGCCGCCATGCGTAGCCATGCGACCTCCAATCCTCGAACCGGAAAAATTACGGTATCGGCCAGTCCGTCAAATCTTGAACTATCCGCGAACTTGCGAGTCCCCTCACCGGCGGTCTTGGCCTTGCCGTTCGGGGTACCCCCCTAGGGGCGTTGGCGGGTTGGTTGATCGTATTTTTTCCTGTTTTGGCGTGTGTTTTGTTGTTTTTGTTGCGTGTGCTTGTTTGGCTTGTCCGCTTGTGTTTGGTTCGTTTGTGTTGTGTCGTGTCGTGTTTGTGTTTGCGGTTTGCCTGTTGGCTGCGACTGTGGTTGCTGCTGTGGCTTGGCTTGGTGTCGTGTCCAGTGTTCGGCGCTTGCGGTTGCTTTGTGTTGGCCGTCTTTCCTGTTGCAGCTGCGATGTTCCGGGCCTGTCCAGCTTTGTCTGTTGTCTGTGTGGCCGAGATCCCATTGGTCTGTGGCCGTGACTGGCTGTCCGCATTTGGCGCAGGTGTGTGTTTCGCCTGTGGCCAGTCGTGCCTCCCATGCCCTGCGGAGGTGGCGGTGTGCTGCGTCGTATCCTCTTGCTGTTGAGCTGCCACGCTGCCGCTCGTATGCGTGTGTGTGGATGGCGCAGAAGCGTGTGCCTTGTTTGACGAGTTGTGGGCAGTTGTGCCAGGCGCATCTGCGGAGACTCATGTGGCCTTGCCGCCTTCCATGGCTGTGATGTCCGGCATGTCCTGGGTACGTCACCCGCGAAGTTCCCCAGACCAGCCCCAGCCATTTATGGGCTACCGGTGTGACTGGTGTCGCCGCATATGTCGGCGTCCTTTTCGCATCGGCCCCAAGGGTTTTCGCGAGGCTCCATGCCGGACAGAGATGATTATAGCGAATGCAGCTAGATATGAATAATGGTCCAACCATTTCTGGCTGAACCATTCTACAAACATACGACAGTATAGCATTTTAATTGTGACAGTCAAGCATGGCGGTTATTTCTCCGAGGTTGAACACATACTCTCCTTTGTGTTTTGTCGGCGTGGCGTGCAGTTTGCCTCTGGTGAGCCATTGGCGGATCTGGCCGCTGGTGCAGTGGATGTCCATTTTGGTGAGGTAGCGTGCGACTTCGACTGGTTTTCCGGTGTATTCGAGCTGCCAGAGTTTGTTGTCGCGTTCGGCTTTGATGGCTTGGACCCCGCCTTGCCATTTGCAGTCTGGGCATGTCCATGTTTCGGCTTGTGGCGTGCTGGTGGCTTGGTGGCCGCATTTTGGGCAGGTGCCGATGATGACCATTGCCTCTTCTGGTGTCAAGGCCGTCTCGTTGCGTCGGCTGATGTGTTCCAGGGCTGCGTAATCATCTGCCGCAGTGGGCATGTCCAATATGGTGTGTCGGTTGCTTAATATGGCGAGCCATGCTTTGCGCCAGCCGTATCCTGCGTATGCGGATCTGATTTTGCCTGCTTGTTCTGCGAGCCACGCTTCGGAATCGGTGATGAGGGCTTGCGCGTGCGTGTCGATTGGCATTGGCGCGCTGCCTCGGCTTGGCGCGTGTGCTGGGGTGCCGATGCGGGCCTGTCGGAGCATGATGCTCCGCAGGGCGGGCAGTTGGACGTGTCCGAGCTGGCGGATCAGCTGCCAGTAGTTTTCTCGGCAGCTGGCGCAGAGCAGATTCGCGGCCACCGGCTCCATTGTCTTCCGGCAGTGCTGGCAGTTGGTCAAAGTCTGGCCTCCTTGTCGTGCTGGCGGATGATCGCGGCGACTTCCGCTTTCGGCACCTGCGGCACGAGCGGCGCGATCTCGTCAAGCGAATATCCGGCCTGATGCCACTTGATGATCATGTCTTCGAGTATTTTCTTCACTTGTATTCCTCCACGGTGTCGCAGCCGATGGTCTTGCCATGGTCGGTGAGGCAGACCCATGTCACGTCGCCGGTCTTGACCGTCTCCATGCCGTAATCGGGATGCGTGCCCGCATGCCAGGACGCGTAGATGCATATTCCCGCCAGCGAGAGCATTGAGGCGACGAATACCACCAGCAAGCCAATCACAATTTTCTCGACCTTGTCCAGTCCGCCCATCATTCACCGTCCTTTTCGATTTCGACGGGCTCCTTGTATGGGTTTTCGCTTGTATATTGGAAAATCGCATTCCTGGTCTTTCCATCCGGCCGCGTAGCCTTCCTGCCATGCTTTGCGGCGCTCGTGTTCCAACCATTCTCGGCTGTACATGATTACCGGTTCGTGTTTCATGATTTCTCCTTGTTGAGTCTGTCGGCTAATTCGCAGGCCTTTTCGTCTGCCTGTGCTGTTTCTTCGTCGCGTCCGAGCGCTTCGAGCACGTGAGAGCATTTCCACGTGTGCACGTGGCGTTTTGAGGGTGGTATGCCGCTCATGCGTGCCCTGCGTTGGCACCAGCCCTTCCATAGGCGGCACCAGTCGCTGACGGTGCGTGTCTCGCCGTAGTGGCGAGCGGCGAAGGCATTCCACGCGTCCGACAGGTCGAGATTCGGTAATCGCGGATTATGGCGGCATTGGCATGGCCTTCTCCGTCATTAGCTCGAATCGCTTACGCCGATTTCTTTGGTAGAAGAAGAATGAATATTCGTTCTTTCTCTTTCGTTTCGGGTACGGTACTGGGAACGGGGCATGAGTTTGCCATCGACTTGCCATCGGTTTGCCATGCGTTTGCCATAGGTTTGCTATGGCATTTGCCATCGGTTTGCCATTTTTGCCATTCTCAGGCTTGCCCCATCGACGGTTGGCTCCACGTTTTCCTGCCTCGCTACGCTTCTTGCGCAGAGCGTCCACTTCCTCACCGTCAGGCTGGTAGTCGCTCCAATCGTGGAACTGGTAGCCGTCCTTCTGCTCGTCGTAGGCCCATAATCCCGCGTCGCACAACTCTCGCACTGAATCGTCGGAGCCACGGAACATCGGCACCATGCGAGCCGGAACGAACCCGCCAGTCAGCTGTTGCGCCGACCATGAGCCTGAACGGAGCCACAATGCGGTGGCCCCGTCCGACAGCATGGCGGTCTTCGGATTCGAGTAGAAGGAATCATCCACCTTGAACCACATCTAACCTGTTCCCTTTCCTTGAATTGCAGGAGCGGCACATGGTTTGAAGATTCTCCATGGTGTCCTCGCCGCCAAGACTCCACGGAATGATGTGGTCCAAGCTCAGGTGGTCAGTTGCTCCACATTCGACGCAACGGTAATGGTCACGCTCGTATACCGCCTTGCGTAGCTTCTTGCTTATCGGCTCCCTTGACCGTGGGTCGAAGCGTCTGAAGCTCTTGATGTGGTAGACGGGTTCTCGAAGACGAACCTTGTCTGTCTTCGTCAGGAAACCCGCGTCGATAATCGCCTGTAATTCATCGTCTTCGCCATCGAGAACGTACCGGATGACAGTGTATGGAATATCACCGTAGCTCCTGTTGTCGGAACACCAGGAAATCATCATCACGTAGAGGCCAATTGATGCCGGACTCTTTCTCATGAGTTCCAACATTGTTTCGTCTCGATACCATGAGACCGGAATCTGGAAATAGCCCATTTCATTCAATCTCCTCTTGTGATGCCGTTGTATTCCATCCAGATTGCTTCCTGACGTGGCGTGGTGCAGGGCAGGTCGGTGTAGTTGGTGTTCTTCCAGCCGCTTCCCACGTGTGGTTTCGCCATCGCGTCCAGGGCTTCGGCGATTTCCACGATGTCGGGTGCCGGGTCGAGCGTCACCATGCCAAGCCATCCATGACCGCCTGCTGAGCGGACACCATGCGGTATCCGCAGTACGGGCAGGTGACGTAATATGCGCCGACGGTCTCGCCGCAGTGGGCGCACTCCACGTATCTGATCGTCTTGCTCATTCGCTTACCGCCTTCCGTGCGATTTCGAGCATTTCCTTGGCATGTCTGATATATTCCTCCTGGAAGCCGGGAATCTCACCGGCATAATCCCATGCGTCATCCTCGCCTTTCGCCACACAGTCACTTTCGACACCATCCCACTTCTTGCAGCTTCTCCATAGAAGTCGTTTCGCCACGGCCTCGATTTCAGCATTCGTGGGCAGCGCTTCACGTCCATCGCAGTAGGCTTCGTAGACCGCGTCGCCTACCGTGTAGGCTCCTTCGATGATCTGGCAGCAGTCGTAATCTCGTGAATTTTCGTAGGCTTGCGCCTCGTCCAGCATGATGCTCAATTAGTCCTCTTTCCGTTTGCTTTGACCATGGCCCACAGGATTTCGCTTGCCGGACGCCTCCTGTATGACAGGTCGTTGTAGGACTGCACATAGTCGAGAATCAGTTTCGAGCCGGTCGAATCCGGTGTCAGAATCGCGTTCACACGCGGCGGCACCATCTTCCGCCACACAATCTCGTCGCACAATTCCTTCGTGCAGACGAGGAAGTTTGAATCACCGTAGAAGGTCAGGCCGTTGCCGCTCGTGAAGTCAGCCATGCATGACTTGACCTCGTAGAACTCGAAGCAGCCTTTTTCAACGCTTGCGGGCACCGGTTCGCCGTTGATGTTCCAAGGTTTGAAGCCCACATAGTCCACTCGCCGCTCATCAGGCGTGTTCCGGTCGAAATTGACCTCACTCGCCCAAAAAGCGGTCTGATTCTTCAACCTCTTCTCGACCAGCTTGGACAGCATGGCGGTGGTCTCAGCCCTGCTCATTTCTTCCTCCTGAAGTACTTGCATTCATCGTGATGGAACAGGAACAGGTGAAGTCTCCACACCTTGACTGCCAACAGGCCCTTGAGTGTGATCGCATACCCGCCATGGACACGCTTCATGAGCTTCCTATCGGCCAATGATTCAAGTATTCGGGAAAGCTCTTGGTTCTCTCGTTGTTGCCAGATGTAGTTCATCCCCTCAGCGATATACAGGCAACACATGTCCTTGTCGTATTGGCTAATCATCATTAGCCTCCCTCTCAAGGATGTAGACGTTCGTCGCTGTGACGGCGTTATTACTCAATTCCGTTGGTGGCATGATATCCACCCGCAGAATCTTCCAACCCTCGTTCAGCAACTCTTCAAACACACCCATATTCATCAAGGTGCGCTCATCGCCGTAATCACTCCAAAAAAGTGGGCAAACCTTGTACCGTTTATTCATTTCGCGTCCTCCTTCATGAAGACAATCCAGTGTGTTCCCGTGCGGTTCGGCTGCTTGTTGCCGAAGAGCGGCTTGTGCGCTGTGAGCTTGAGAATCTGCGAGACGGGTATCTGCGTCTCATTCCACTTGAAAATCAATGTCCCGTAAGGCTTCAAGACGCGGAAACACTCGTCGAACATGGTCTTGAGGTCAGTCCTCCATGTCTCTTGGTCGAGGCATCCGTACTTCCGCACCATGTAGCTCGTATCGCCCGCATTGCGCAGGTGGGGCGGGTCGAGCACCACCATGCGGAACGTCCCGTCGGGGAACGGCAGGTCGCGATAGTCCATCAGCATGTCAGGCTTGACATCGAACCTACGCCCATCGCACAATTCCCAGCTTTCATCCCGCACATCACCAAAAAGCACGCGATCATCCGACTTGTCGAACCAGAACATTCGGCCGCCGCAGGCGGGGTCAAGAACAGGTTGGTACGCGCTCATTTCGTATCCTTCCCCTTGTACTCGTCCACGAGTTCTTTCCACTGCCTGCTTGCGAGTGCGGCGTGGCTGAACCAGCTTGTAGAGATATGTCCACGTGGACATTGGAGCCGGTAGACTGTGAGTGTTGTCCTTACTTTGCGGCTCTCGTGGTATTTTTCCGTTTGCCATGCCTTGATTACTGGTAGTCTGCCGCACATTGGACACCCATATTCGTTGTATTTGCGTTTGAACCACATAACTATTCCTTCGCGTCCTCGCTTTGATTGGGTACCTCTGAAGGCATGGAACCGCTGTAGCCGAGCATGGAACAGCAAAGCTCTAGAATTTCATGGAATGCGTTAACTTGGCCGTCATAGAAGTCTCGGTCGCTCTTTCTGCGAACGTCGAATCTGGAAAGTGCGGCTTCATGACAGCGACTTTTCGCCCAGTCGATGATCTCGTTGAGTGTCTTGTCTTTCTCGGTCACGTTCGTAGCCATGTCAAAGCTCCTCTTCTTCGATTCGGATGGTGATGTGGTAGACGCCTTTTTCGGTGCTTGGCTCGCCTAGCCTGTAGTCCGGGCCGACCACGTATCTGGCGTTATCGTCCGGCCAGAAATCGGCTTGTGTGATGGCGTCCAAGATTGCCTTGACCATCGGCGCCGCGTTCTCAGGATCGAATCTGCCGTGTGTCAAGGGGTGGATGATGGCGGTGACGTGCACTGGCCATTTGGTTGGCGGCTTGAGTTTGCCGCTGTTGATGAGACTGCGGTAGGTGAGGTAGGCACGTCTTTTCACGACGCTGGTGCGCCGGTATTTCGCCCGCCAGTCTCCACGCTTGTTCTGGGTCCACCAGTAGGCCTTCGGCACGTCAATGGTGGTTTCCTGCGTCATTCGTCCTCCAAAATCCAAATGTCGGCATCTCCAATGTCCGCGTAATGGTCTTCGCTTTCGGCCTCACATTCGGGGCATGGGATGGGGCGCGCCGGATACATCGCGCACCCATGAATCGGACATGTGGGCAGCACGTCCGGCGGCTCAATCCACTCACGCATCAGAAATCAGGCTCTCCAGCCGGAGCGCCCCACGGGTCATCTGCCGGAGCCTGCGACTGCTGCCGTGCCTGCTGCGGCTGCTGATAGCCACCACCATTGGCGTTGCCCTGGTATCCGCCTGACTGCATCTTCTGCACCTGAGCCGTCGCATACCGCAGGCTTGGTCCGATCTCGTCAACCTGCAACTCGATGACCGTGCGGTTGGATCCGTCCTGCGCCTGATAGGAGCGCTGCTGCAAACGACCCTGCGCGATCACACGCATGCCCTTCGCGAGTGAGCGGACGCAATGCTCAGCCAAGTCACGCCACGCGCTACAGCGCATGAACAAGGCCTGACCGTCCTCGAACTGGTTCGTGCTGCGGTTCCAGGTGCGCGGCGTGCTGGCGATCGTGAACGACGCGACCTGCGCGCCCGCGGACGTCGTGCGCAGTTCCGGATCGGCGGTCAGATTGCCGACGATCGTGATAACGGTCTCCCCTGCCATCACTCAGCCTCCTTCATGTCGGCTTCGGTATCCTCCGGCGTATCCGCTTCCATGACTTCGGCGGTCACGTCATCGGCTTCATCGGCGCTATCGTCATCGAGCACCGGTTGGAACACGTCGCCGTAGTCAGGCGTGATGTCATCTGCTGCGACGGCAGTCTGCGCCTGCACGGTCAAAGGCAGGTACGGGGCGGCGCGACGGATGGCGGTCTTCTTAGCCATGGCCTCGTAATCGGTCTTCCACGGTCCGAAATTGCCGCTCTTGCTGCGCGCCCTCGCCTGCTCGATCTCCTGACGGTTCAGCACGAGGAAGTAGTGCCCACCGTCCTTGAAATGCGCGACCATGTACACGTGGGTCAGTTCGCCGGGGTTGGCGCATGGCACGTGGTGCAGCTCCTCGTTGAGGCCATAGCTGTACGAGAATTCGTCTCCCTGGTGCACGGCGCGGGCGCTGATGTCCACGAGCTGGCCGCTACGCCGCGCCAAGTCGATCATGCCACGGTAGCCCATGATGAACGTGGCTTCCATTCCGCCGGATTTCTTGTTGTAGAAGGGCAGCACGTAGGCTCGTCCCAATCCGTCCACGTTGGACGGTTCCAATCCGAGCGCGCTGCAGGTCATGAAGCATGAGAGCACGCTTTGCGGCGAGCATTCCGCGAGTTTCGGCGTCTTGTTGATCGCGGACACGCACATCTGATAGAGGCGGTCGGGGCTGATGTTGTTGCCGACGACGCTGGCGATACGCGGCCAGCTTTTCTTCATCATCATTTTCAGATTCCGTTTCGGCGTCATTTCGACCATCTGCTGTCCCTGCGCCTGCTGTGCGATCTGTCCCATGATTATTGCTCCTTTTCTTCGGTGGCTTTGAATGCGAATTTGCGGTATGTGGTGGCTTTGACGGTGTATTCCTTGCGGGTCGTCGGCTTGTAGGTGGCTTGGAGGTTGCCGCAGCGCACGCCCGTATGCGAGCCGATGCGCAGGATGATCTGCTCCTGCAATTCCTTTTGCGCGGCCTTCAGGTCATGCAGCGTTCCGGTGGCGCTCTCGTATCTTGCGAGCAGGTCGTAGAGGTTATCGTCGTCGCTTTCGTCCACGATGTCCGGCGTGGGTTCCGGGAACGCCTTCTGCACGTCCCCGCCGGTCAATTGCGGTGGCGTGTCGGTGGTGACGAAACGCCAGAAGTCGGCTGCGGCCTTGTCGATCGCGGCCATATCCTCCACGTCGGCCTCGAACGGTATTTCCACCGGCTCGTCGTCTCCGATGGCCGCGTACACGTAGCCCCACATCCATCCAGTGACGAGCGCGTAGAACTCGACTTGAGCGAGATAGTAAGGCGGAATCCGGAGGTTGCCGTCCTCGTCATGCCAGTCCCCCGCTCGACGGTTACCAGCCGTTTTGATTTCGAGGATTCCAAAACTTCCGTCCTCCCTTTGCAGGATGCCGTCAAGGGAAGCTCGCAGGTATGGCCTCTCGCGGGCGATGAACTGCTTGTCCGTACCGTCCGTGACGAGCATTTCCGGATGATTGGCGCGGAATCGTTTCCTGAGCTCGTTCTCCAAGGCATTGCCGCGAATGACGGCCCACTTGTCGGAGATGTCCTCCGGCTCCACGCGGCCGGTCTTCTCAAGCCACAATTCGTAAGGCGTTTTGAAAGCGTTAAGGCCGAGGATCGTGCTCATGTCCGAGCCGCCCACACCAGCCTTACGGCTCTTCAACCACGCGAGATGACGTTCCGTCTTCTTGCACTGCCTGAACCGCTCGACCGTGTAGCGTTCCGTGTCCTTGAGGGGAATACGCTTCATTTCTTCTCCACTTTCACTTCCTGAATTTCGGCATCGAAGTAATTGACAATCAGATTTGCGATGTCCATCGCGGACATTTTGAGTCGGGTGATTTCTTCCTTGTTCTCGGCCTTGACGGTGAGAACGCCGTCCTTGCTATCGAAATTGAGCTTCATTTTGCGTCCTTCGAGTAATTGGCCTTAATGTCCATCAATTCGCCGTTCAGCAGCTTGGTGGCGAATCCGTAGACGACTTTGTCGTTGGCTTGGAACGCGGTTCGCTGCAATGCGCTGATGGCGTCGAAAATGCCGGTCAATGCGTTGGAGATGATGGTGCGTGGGTTCTCACACTGTTTCTCCGGTACTGTCTCCTTGTTGGCGGTGAGTTCCTGGCTCATTGGTTCCTCCTTGTTGGCGACTGGTTTCGATGCGACGGTCATGATGGTCTCCTTCTTCTTTCCGCTTGTGGTGATTTTGCGTGGCGAATGCTTGTCGAAGGCTGGCAGCAGTCCTTCCTTGCGGAGTTGGCTGAGAATGTTGCCGACTGTTTTCTGGCTCAGGCCGAGCGTTTCGGCTGTTTCCTTGCCGTCGAACGGCTGGCCTTGGCTGATGCGTTTTTGGCAGTGCGCGAGGATGAGGTCTCGTTTCGACGGTTCTTCCGGTTTCGCCGGAAGGCCTTGCGTGAGGAGTCCGGCCTTGCGTAACGCCCGCATTTCGGTGATGTCGAGACCGGCCTCGCCCGACTCGTCGTAGATTTTCTTCAGTTCGGCGAGTTCACTGTCCGTGTATTCGTGTTTCAATTCGTTCCTTTTCTTAAGTTTTCGATGAGCGCGTGGTTGTCGCGGATGAACTCGTCCACGTCAATTCCCTGCTGGGTGAGGGTCGGTTTGCCGGTGTCGACGTGTGCTTTTCCGTCGCTTGTGACGTCTGGACTGCTTTTAAACCGTGCAGCCGGAACGAATCTCCCGTTTTTCATCTCGCCACCGTCCTTCGGTATTCGTGCGCCTGCGCCCACCGTTCGGCCACGGCGCGTTGGTATCTGACCTTGCGCCTGTCCTGATGGCCTTCTGGCGGTTCCACGCCGATTTTCAAGTACGGCGGCCCCTTGCCGGTACTCCGCCAATTGGCAAGGGTGCGCACGCTCATGCCGAGCATGACGGCCAGTTCGCCTGGCGTGAGCAGATCGTCACTCATCGTCGGCGGGTGGGCAGTAGCGGCTGATGGAGTACGTCTGGCCTTTGCCGGTGACCTTCGCGGTGCGGTTGATGGTCACGTGCCCGTCCGAATGGGTGATGGCGGTTTCCTTGATGCGGAACAGTCCCAAGTCCATGGCCTTCTGGGTCGGCACGTTGCGGTTCGAGCCGGTCTTGCCGAGATAACCGTCCTGCCGGAGAATCTCGAACAGTCGGTTCTGGCTGATATTCAAACCGTTCTGGCGCAGCATCTTCGCGAGTTCTCCGATGAGGCACGTGCCGTCCGACGCGGCCACCGCGTCCGCGAACCGCGCTTTCGGCTCCAACGCCTTGATGTGCTCGTACTGTTCGGCGATGCGTCGCTTCTGCGTTTCCATGGTGCGTTGGCCGATCATCACGGCCTTCGCGAGGATGGTCATGTCATCATCCATGTCCGTGGTTGGAATGTAGCCGCCAGTCTTGCGAATCTGCGGAAGCACCTCATGCGTCACCCAACGTTGGAACTCCTTCGCCTCCGGCTTCCGCGAACGCATGATGAGCTTGTACAGGCCGGGCTCAGAGATGATGAGAGGCGCACGCCCTGGCTGATTCCAAACCTCCGAATTACGGAGGTTTGTGATTTCGTCATCATCAAGAGCTTCGCGGAGATGATTTGTGTCATTGCCGAGGATGTCACATGCGTCCTTGGCGACGAACCAAGGCTCCCCCGCTTCGTCGGTCAGGGCGCGTAATGATGCACCCTTGAACTCGAATCGCTGGATTTCATTGCTCATTTGGAGCCTCCTAGTATTTGACTGCTTCGATGCGGGTGATGAAGAAGTGGATGCCGGGGGCGCATTCGTTCCACCGGTTGGTATCGAAGTCTTCGACGTGCACGGTTTCGCCTTTTTCGTAGGTGAAGTCTGGGTCGAATGAACTGTATGCCGTGGTGTCTGGTGGGAGGCTGTTGCCTTGCCTGTCTTGCAGGTCGAGAATTCGGGCTTTGTTGGCGCGGCATTTGCGTCCGGTGCTGTTGGAGCGTTTTGCGTCGGATGGAATGAGAAGTTTTACGATGATGGGCGCTCCGTCGAGTGCGAGGGCTTTTTTCCAGCCGATGATGTCGCCTTCATCCGGAAGGATGCTGGTTTGGGCGACGGTGAGTTCCGATAGGTTTGCACCGCGAAGGTTTGCACCGCGCAGGTCTGCACCGCGCAGGTCGGCGAGGAACAGGTCGGCACCGCGCAGGTCGGCATCGCGCAGGTCGGCATCGCGCAGGTCTGCATAGCGCAGGTATGCACCGCGCAGGTCGGCGAGGAACAGGTCGGCACCGCGCAGGTCGGCATCGCGCAGGTCTGCATAGCGCAGGTATGCATAGCGCAGGTATGCACCGAGTAGGCAGGCGGTTCCGTATTTTTTGAGGATGGCTTCGATGCTGTCGCCTTCGAGGATGCCGTTTGGCGTGGTGATTTTCATTGGTTTTCCTTTGCTTGTTGCAAGTTGTGTGCCCCGTCCTGACGAGTGGATGGGGCTGAGTGGCTGGCATTGGAGTCGGACCGATGCCGTCCTTGGATTCCGAACGCCCCTTTGACCGTTGGAACGCGACCTGAACGCGTTCACGGCCGGTGGCGTGGCCGACTGTGATTGAAGCAGTCAGGCATAGTAAGAAAGGAACCGCAGGCACCGGAGTGCCTGCATATATTTAGACAGGAGAAGATTGGAATCCGTGGACGGGCGAACCGTCGCCCAGCCGAAGCCACGACAGAAGTGTGTATGCAAACGCCGTGGCGGATTTGTTGTTTGTCGATATTCAGTTATGTGTTCCCGCCAGCCGACATGAGTGAACGTGGATGTCCGCGAAAACATCCCTAATTGGTTTGTTTTGTTGGACTGTCGGCTGGTGGGAAGTCTTTATTCTCGTGGGGCGAACCGCACGGTCAGCCATAGGACGGTCAGAATGTAGATGATGCTGACGAGGACGGTGGCGGTCTGTGAGTCCGCCGTCCGCCAAGTGAAAAGCAGTGTCGCCGATGCGGTGCAGGCGATGATGGCGAGCAGGGTCTTGACGCGGCGGAGCGTGTAGTTCGGTTTCGTGTTTCCTGCCTGTCCGCTGTCGTGCAGTTGGTCATGGCTGGTCATTTGCTTGCTTCCATTTCCTTGAGGATTCGATTGCATTCGCGTCGGACGCGCTGCACTTCGGTCTTGGTGAGGTTGAAGTAGTATTGGCCGGTCGATGTGCGGAAGCTCATTCGAGCCATCGGCCTGCCGTCCTGGGCGGTGAAGGCCTGCATATCGAATCCGCCGTCGTCCATCCAGCTCATCGTGTGTTTCCCACCTTGTCGTTGAGCCCATAGGCGATGCCTTCGATTTCCGCTGGCGTGAAGTCCGCGAGGGTGATGTTTTGGATGCCGTCCACGAGACTGGCGCTGCCGTCCTCATGGAAGCGGATGTAGAATCCGCTTGATGCGAGCAGCAGGCTTCCTGTCTCGTGGAGTGTCGGCGGTTTTGGCGGATTGAGTAGTTGGCTGGTCATTTCTGCGCTTCCTTGACGATCGTGTCGATGATGACGTCCACGAGGTCTGGCACGTCGATGTCCATCGGTCCGGTGATGTGGCCCAGGAATCGGCTAGCGTCGATTTCATTCCACTGTTCCGCGTATTGCGGGCGAATCATGTCGCCATGCTCGGCGAATTCGTCGAAGACGGCTTCCACGCAGGCTTTGCGCAGGTCTTTGTTGTCGTTCTTGCTGTCCATCGGACGCTCCTTTGGTTGTGGATTTCAGGCTTTGAATTGTTTGATGCTGTCGATCGGCTGGATGAGGAGCATGACGAGGGTTTCCGATTCCATGTCGAGCATGGATGCCGCTTTTTCGATTTCGTCCGTCGAGAGTGGCGTGCGGCCTTTGAGCCTGTTGTTTACGGCTCTGATTTCGAGGCCCCATGCTTTTGCTAGGTCTTTCGGTGTCTTGTCGTGTCTGGCGAGTTCCGCTTTGAGGTTTCTGGTGGCTGTTTCCGTCAGACCGGCCATGCATCCTCCTCGATTCCCTGCTTGGTGAGGCAGGCGCGCCAGTCGTGCCAGCCGGGGCCGCGCATGTGGCCGCACGGGTAGTGGTCGGGGGTCTTGGTCTTCTTGGTGCTCAACATCTCGTTTTTCCTTTCGACGTTTTTAATATACGTAATTACGAAGTTTCTTGTATTCGTAATTACGTAGTCTTCACGATTTATGCACATATGACTACGCAATTAGCTATAATTTGAAGCATGGGAAGAAAAGCACAGGAGGTCACGCATTTCGCCAAGCAGGTCATGGACGAATGCGTCAGACTCCAAAAGCAAAGCGGCATGACCATCAAGGAATTCGCCAAGGCCTGTGGCTTCGGCGAGGTCTACTGGTACACGAGGGCAAACTACAGCCTCCCGCTCAACCTGAGTGACCTGGAACGCATCAGCGAAGTGACCGGCGTATCCATCGGAGACATCGTGATGGACTCCAAACGCCATGCCGTCGAAGCTGCCGAGAGGAAAGCGCAGGCAGGCGGTTATGGCCTTGCGGCATATCGGGCCGCCGGCAAGCAGGAGGTCATCAATGGAGAGGCTGGACCGGATTACGACGAGCCTGCCTGACCTGCCCATCGACCGACGCATGACATACGGAGCCATGCGCCGTGCCATCATCGGCCTGCCGGTCACCGTGTCCAGCGCCATCCTGCCGGACGGACTATGGGGCTGCTACGACGGCGAAAACCACGTCATCCTCATAGACCGTCGGCTCACCTACACGGCGAAACGCTGCACTTTGGTGCACGAACTGTTACATTGGCGGCACGGCGACACCGGCTGTGCGAACGATAGTTCGAAACAGGAGCGACGGGCGCGAACGCAGACCGCCCTCACGCTCGTCAACCCCACCGAACTCGCACTACTCGAACGCGTGTACGAGTACGAATGGCAGATCGCCGACGAACTCAACATAACGACACAAGTCCTCGAAGACTACCGGCTGATCCTAGCCGAGCGAAACATCCAATGACCGGAACCCCGCCATTCGGCGGGGTTCTCGCGTAGAATGACAGGAAATCAAGAGGAGGAAATGGAGAAAATGAGCAATCACGGAGCAAAGAAGCCTGACAACCTCAGCAAAAGACGGAAGATTCTCTGCGTGGCCTGCATCTGCCTGGTGCTTGCCGGAGTGGCGAAGGTAGCCAACATCACAACGCCGGACGACTCTACCTTGCAGCAGCCCGCACATTCCGTCATCGACGATCCAACTTCAGGGACACTTGATGAGCAGCCCAAGCTGGCGCCGAGCACCGTGCTTGACTCATTTGCCTCCGCGATAGGGCAACAGCCATCCAGCACGGAGGAATTCAAGACCACGACCGACAGTGCGCATTCCCGATTGGAATATCGTCTTTCAGCCTTCGAAGACGGTTCTGGCCTCCATGCGCAGTTCGATGGTTTCACTATGGACGTGATTACTTATCGTGGCGGCACGTCGCTTCGCGCCTATCTCGATGGCGACGACACGCACGTGTCGGCGAATTACGCGGCTCTGGTGAAGGCCATAGACAATGATGCGTCCGACGATCAGATTCAGCGGGATTTGGACGCTTTCACGTCCACTGGCAGCGGCGGTGGATCCGTGAGCGACGGCACGATAGCCAATACGAACATCGGCAAGGTAGGCTCCATCACCGAGGCGTTGATCGATGCAAAAATCGGCTAGAGGCCCTTATTAAAAGAATGTTACCAATCTATATATTACTTATATAAATAGTACATATAAGTATTGGCTGCGGTATTTATACGTACTGCCAGTTGGTACTTATTTGTCTACTACCAATGGTACAAATAAGTACAGGTAAAGAAAAGCCCCTCCGGCGCTGTCACACCGAAGGGGATGAAGAAAAGCGCGAGCATTTCTCCACTTGCCAATTTATCAGCAGGTGGGGAGGAAAGACATGGAAGAAATGGGCTACCGCAACTTCAACGCAATCCGTCAGCTCGGTCAAATGGGCAAGTTCTCCAAGATGAGGGCTGACGGCACTCTCTCCACAAGCAACTCGGCACTGCTGCTGCTCACCTACATGGCAAGCGTCACCTACGACTGGGACACGGAGCGCAACTGCCCAACCGCCGACGCAAAAGCCAAGGGCTACCCATGCCGATACTACAAGCGCGGAGCCGAAACATTCGCATACGACTACGGCAAACTAGGCATATCGCCAGAGCAGGCCATGAGCGAAAACGCCCAGGAATACATCGAAAAGCGGAAAGGCGCTGCAAACCAAGAATTCAAACGCTCAATCACCACCTTGAAGGACTGGGGCGTAATCAAGCAGCTGGAACATGCGAAGAACGGAAACCCTGCCGGATACTTGCTGCTGCTTGGCGACGACGAGGAGAACCGGGCGGTGGAACGGTGGGCGCGCCAATGCCTCAACCTGCCGATGATCTGGTGAGCCGTGCCCACATTTTGCCCACGTCCTGACGGTAATTGCAGTGAATTGGAGTGAATTGGAGTGAATTGCAAACCATGCCGGAACCGTTGGAAACACTGGGAAAACGGCGGAATAACAACGATCGTGAAAACCGAGCGCAAAGGGTTCGAGTCCCTCATCGCCCACCTTTTGTTTCCGCAAAAATAAGCCGTTCCGACTCTTCTGATATTCCCAACTATCTCGCGTGCACGTCAGCAAAGTCATGACTTTTGTCAATATAGACAATTTCATGGAAACATCTTCTTCGACTGCTTCCGCAAGCAAAAAGGCTTGGAATCATGTGATTCCAAGCCTTTATATGAGCGCCCGACCTTGGCCATGCGTGTCGAGGCGGGTAAAACGAATACGATCAGCGGCCTTTGCCGAATGCGCGCAGACGGATGCCGTTCCAGTCACCGCTGACGGTCAGCGGCGTGGCTGCATTCATGCCGGCGGTCTTCGCGGCGGACTGCACGGTGCTTGAACTTGCCGCGCCCGGGCGCCCCGGCTTCGGGGTGAGCACCCACAATGGACCATCGTCGCCGAGGACCGCATACGCATCGACGATGGTGTCAGACAGTTCGTCTTCGTCATCGCCGTCGCGCCACCAGATAATCACGCCATCAACGGCGGAATCATAGTCCTCGTCGACCAGCTCTTCACCGGTCAGCTCCTCGATCTTGGCGCGGATCGAGTCGTCCACATCATCGTCCCACAGCCATTCCTGTACCAGGTCGCCGGCGTGGAAACCGAATTCTTCAGCGTTATCAGATGCCGTTTGATTCACGTTCGTCAATATACCAACACTGCTCGAACATATACGTTACGAACCGTGGAATTGCTCACTTTGCGAGATTGTTTTTTCTTATATCTCGGAATGCGTCACTCTCCCGCGGAGCATTGCGGCAGGGATGCACCCTTGCCGTCTCGGACGGCAACCAGCGCATCGTACGCCTCCTGCAAAGTGGACACCTTCACCACGTTCAAACCTTCCGGAATATGATCCACAACGCTGGAACAATTGGATTCCGGGGCAAGGAACCAAGTTGCTCCGTCGCGTTTCGCTCCGAGCATCTTCAAACGGATGCCTCCGATTTCACCGACTTCACCTTTGTCGTTCATCGTGCCCGTTCCCGCGATGATCTTACCCCCAGAAAGTTTTTCACCGGTCACCTTGTCGATCAGACCAAGCGTGTACATCATGCCCGCCGACGGCCCGCCGATGTCGTCCACATGCATGGACACCTTCATGCCGGACACGTCATAACCATGCTCTTCCAGGAACTTTTTCGCCGCTGCGGTGGCGGAATCCTGCGATGACGTCATCTCCTTGTCGCTGGACTGCTTGTATTCCTCTGCGGTCTGCCCAACAGGAACCACCGCTTCCTGAGGCATCACCGTGGATTTCGAATCGGCCCACGCCACCAATGCCTGCGCGTTCGACACCGGGTACCCTGGCACGCCTGAAGCATTGACCGTGACCAACAGCAGTTGGCCTGAATCCTTATACGTTTTCGCACCGGAAACGGCGATGACCTGCTTGCCGGAAACCTCCCCGAGCACATTCTGCGTCGGGCCGGGCACCTGCACCACATACGCGCTGGGCATAATCAACACCAATACGCACAGTACCGCCACCAACGGTCCTGCAAGATAACGCCATGAACGCGCGGACAGCCAACCTTCCGCGCCTATCAGCCATCGTTTGACACGTCCCGGAGCGCCGCTACGTGTGTTTTTGCCGTGAATTCGTCGTGTTTCCTTCATCTTGGGCATACCTCCCATAACATAGTATGGAACCAACCAAACTTGAAAAAACGCTTAGGAAAAGGCAGGGCCGGCATGGACGAGAACGCGATCCGCCAATGGTTTATCGATTGTTTCGGACCAATTCAAGGCGAGATGGCATGGAACCAGTTTTCCAACATGCCGGAAGAGTTGCGCGACCAGTTGATGAGTCAGGATGTGAGCAAGCTTCCCAAGCCGGCCGAGGTCAGGTCGATGATGCAGGCGTTCACTGCGGGCGGGCTCAACACTTTCGGAGACATCCAGCACATCACCGAGGAAGGTCCAATCAACGTCAAACTGGCGAAATCATTGGCATTGCAGCAGGCCAATGGCGAAGGATCGGAAACCAGTGTGAGCGCGGAGTACGGCGAGATGGCCCGGCGAGCCATCAGCGAGGCGAATCTGTGGCTTGACACCGCTTGCGAATTCAACCCCGCGCAAGGCGAAACGCAGGTGCTTACCCGCGCAGGCTGGGTGGAAGGATGCATCGATTCCTGGGCGCAGTTTGCATCCCCGATTGCCGAGTCGATGAGCGACGCTCTGGCTTCGATTTTGTCACAGCGTTTCGGCGATTCCGAATTCCATACGGAAATTTCCGGCATTTTCGCCGGTCCGGTGCAGATTCCGATTCCCGATGATATGAAAGATCCGGCAAAACTCATGCGTTTCGTCGGCAATACGTCGTTCGCCATGCAGCTGGGACGTGCCGCCGGCGATTTGTCGCATGAGGTGCGCGGCAGTTTCGACCAAAGCATTTCGTTGCTGAAGAATCCGGCTGGAGGCCTGATCGTGCAGAATGTCGTCGAATATGCGAAATCCTTGGAAATCGACGTGAACGAAGTAATGAGCTATCTTGCACTGCAAGAGCTCGCCCATTCGCGCCTGTACGCTTCCGTGCCGTGGCTGATGCCACGCTTCGAGGCGCTGTTGGGCAAGTATGCCCGTGGCACCAGCATCGATTTGGACGCCATGGAGGAGCAGATCCGCGATGCGCAGTCCGTCGACCCGGATTCCATGGCCGACGCGGTGAACATCACCAAGGTGGCGTTCCCTGACACGCCTGAACAACAGCAGGCCATGAAATCGCTGGAGAATCTGCTCGCCTTGGTAGAGGGTTGGGTAGACACCGTAGTGTGGCGCGCCGGCATGGCTCATATTCCGCATATCGAACAGCTTCGTGAGATGCTCCGCCGCGAGCGCGCCATCGGAGGTCCTGCGGAACGCACCTTCGAAAGCCTGATCGGCTTGCAATTACGCCCGAAGCGCATGCGTGAAGCGGCCGCATTGTGGGATAACATCTGCGCTACGGAAGGCGCGCAGGCACGAGACGCGAAATGGTCACATCCCGATCTACTGCCGCAACTGCCGAATGATGACGATGACAACACCTCACAGTCGCAGAACAACGGATCGTCGGAAAACACGGAAAATACGACGTTCGCCGCTTCCAATGCCACCGATATGGCGTCGCAGCCCCTTGGCGACGCCGATGGCATGACCATCGATTGGGATGCCGAACTCAGCAAGCTGCTTGACGAGGAAGAGCACAAGGGCGGCGAATCCGATACCAATGGCAGCGACTCTGACGATTCCGCAGAATCCGGCAGCAACAACGATACCGACGCCGAGTAATCGCGCTTCTTCCGTTAGCAGTATCAGCGGAAGAAGCGCGACACCCGTCGTGCCCTTTCACCCTCATTGCCTTCACGGGTACGCGCATATGAGACATCAAGCGTGTCTTCGGCGCGCGTCACGGCCACATACATGAGCCGGCGTTCCTCCTCAAGCACGTCGTCATCCTGCGGCAACCCATACGGTATGAGTCCTTCCGAGCAGCCGATAAGGAACACGTGCTTGAATTCCAAACCTTTGGACGCGTGGATAGTGGAAATGGTCACGCCGCTCAGATCCGCGCCGACGCCCAATGCCTCCAACATGGCCAGTCTGGTCTGCGTGTCGTCGGAAAGTGCGGAATTCTGCCATCCGCTATCCCTGCGCACGCGATATCTCAAATGCTGTTCGGCCAATGCCTTGCACAGGATTTTCTGCTGCGCGTTGACTCTGGTGAGAATCGCGCAATCGGCCGGCGACTCCCCCGCATCCACCAGTTTGCGGATGCGCGCCGCCACACCTTGCGCTTCCTCCCAATCGCTGCCATATATGGTTTCCACGACCCTCCGTCCTTTGCTCCTTTCAGAGCTGAGCTTCAGATAATCGGCCCGCTGCGGCGATGCCGCAAGCACACGATTGGCATAGTTGACAATCTGCGGCGTGGAACGGTAGTCGTTGTTCAGATTGATGTCAGCGGTGAGCGGACCGAATTCCGAATCGAAGTTGAGCAGACTGTAGCTACTTGCGCCCGCGAACGAGTAGATGGTCTGCGCCGGATCGCCCACCACGCAAATATTGCGGTTTGAGCCGAGCCATCGGGTGAGCAGACGGTGCTGCAATGGCGAAACGTCCTGGTACTCGTCGACGGTAAGCCATCTGATGTTGGAGCGGATAGCTGAGGCCACTTCCTCGTCGCTTTCCATCAGATGACAAACGATCAGCAGAATATCGTCGAAATCGATTTCGTTGCGGTTGGTTTTTTCTGCCTCATACGCTTTGTATACGTCTACGAATTGGCTTGGCTCGAGGCCTGATGGCGGCTGTCGATGCGTTGCCGCGCAAACCCGCGCGTAATCTTCCGGTGCGATCAGTGAGATTTTGCACCAGTTGATTTCCGCTTGCAAGTTACGTATGGTGTCGTCATCCACTTGGAAGGCGGTGACGCGGCGCAGCGAGCGCTCCACCAGTTCACGTGGATTTCTGGAAATGAACGGCATCGGCCCCTCGCATACGTCCGGCCACACTTGGCGTAGCTGATGGAGGGCCGCGGAGTGGAAGGTGGCTGCTTTGACGTCGGCTGCGACATCGAGTTTCGATAGGCGGCTACGCATTTCCGCCGCCGCTTTGACGGAGAATGTGACTGCGATCGTGCTTCGTGGATTCCACGCTTTGGTGGCGCACGCATAGGCGATTCTGCGGGTAACGGTTCGCGTCTTGCCCGCGCCCGCGCCCGCGATGATGCGCACTGGGCCGTCCACGGCCGTTGCGGCCGCCCTTTGCGCCTCATCCAATCCGTCAAGAATCTCTTCCGCTGTTGCACTCATACGTTCCATTGTGACAGATTGCCGTCGCCATGTGACGATTTGCCCGCGGTTCACCTGCAGTTTTACTGGCAAGTCGGCAACGCTTCGCCCCTATTGTGTATTAAGGTTGGAATTGTGACCGAACGAAGCAAATTTATGATGGCTGCCCTGACGAGTGCGGCGATGCCGAACGCCGCCATTGCGGGCGCGCGTGCCAGCGAACAGACCAACCCGACCGACGAGGGGTACGGCGTCGACCATGCCGTGGTTCAGGATGCAGCGGGCAAGCTGTATGACGTGTTCGCATCCAACACGCCTGAAGGCCGTAAGCGTCTTGCCGGTCGCGTGCGCGCTGCGCAGACGCTCTCGCAAGCCCGCGAATTAGGCGGATTGGGTTTTGCCGTCGATAGCATAGTAGCTTTTTCAAACGGCGATTTGAAGCATTCCGCCACTGGAGATACGTCCGTGCTGGTGGCCACCCACCATGTGGGTCAGGCGCGGCCGTTGGAGCTGCTGACTTTGGATGATTGTTCCAGCGTAGGCACCGCTTTGGGCGCGATTCATCGCCTTCGTCCCGACTTCCTGCAGGAAGCGGGCTATCCGACGTTTGTCACCGGCCAGATTCGCGCTCAGCTGACCGCTTGGATCAAGCGCCTGCGTCAGGCTGGTCATGTTCCGCAGGAGATCACCACTAGTTGGGCGAATATTCTTGAAACCGACGGCCTGTGGTCGTTCTCCACTTGCCCGGTGCATGGCGGGTTGCGTGACGGCGATGTGCTTTTTTCCGGTTCGTCCATCACCGCGGTCACGAATTGGCAGGATATGCAGGTCAACGATCCTGCCCGCGATTTGGCTTGGATTTTCGCCAAGCTTGACGAGAACCACCGCAATGCCTTGCTTTCCGCATACGGTCGCATGTTGGGCAATCGTTTGGATGATCTGATTATGCTGCGGGCCAATCTGTGGCTGCAGATGGAGCAGGTCGGCGATTTTATTTCCGCTTTGAACAAGGCAGACAACGCCAAGATTATGCAATTCAAGGCGCAGGTGGAACGCCTGGCCCACCAGTTGGGTGTCGCCACAGCGAAGAATCGCGTGCAAACTGAAACGAAGCAGGAGTCCAAGGATCGCCCCCAGCGCCCGCCGAGCACAATCACCGTAGGCACGTTGCTGAACGAATCGGAGCGTCGCCGTAACGCGGCCGCACAGCAGAATGATTCCGACACGACCGGCGAACGTCATGTTGACGCTGTGGATATGGATGATTCCACTGGAGATTTCGACGCGACCGGCGATTTCGACGTGACCGGCTCCCAGCCGGTCCGCAAGACGAAGGAAATCGTCAACGACGCGACGGAAGCGTTCGTACCGGCCGGAGCCCAGCCATCACAAGCACCGTCCGGCAATACGAATGAACATGAGGCGACCTCGGTCAGCACTTTCATTCCGGAACATTCCGCAAAAGAACGGCACGAATCCATGCCGTCAAGTTCCACCATGGTAATCAGCAGGCTGGAAACGGCCGACGACAACGACGATACGAACGAGGAATCGATTCCCGCATCGCACAGCGAGGCCGCGACAGTACTCATTCCACTGTTGGAGCGAGATGAGGCGACCATGCAGAAAGCGCAGGCGCAGATCAATCAGTGGGAGGCGGAAGACGCCACCGATGAGAAGCTACGCGTAGAATAGGCGCACATAACCCGTACATACACGTGCGCATGCATTGCGCATTATCACGAAGGAGCATCCATGGATATTGAACTCGGCATTCAGAATGTGGCCCGCACCGTCACCTTCAGCACCGAACAGAGCGCCGATGAGGTCAACGCGGCCATCGCCGACGCCGTGGAGAACGGCAAGACCATCAATCTGACGGACGACAAGGGTCGTCGCATCGTGGTGCCGGCAGGCTCGCTCGGCTACGCCATCATCGGTTCCGAAACCAAGCACGCCGTCGGTTTCGGCAACCTCTGACCCGTTCGCATCACCAGATTTCAGCTTCGAACTGAAACACACGTTTTCGACGTAACAAGAAAAGCTAGACGTTCGCGCCTGGCTTTTCCATTTTGGGCGATCAACTCGTTTCTGGTTTCATATCTCAATTACGCGTCGATGATTGCGTTTTGGTTTTTTATTTTCGCCTTCGACGATTCTTTGCTCAAGCGGACGCCTCGATTGATGATTTCCTGAACTGTTTCGTCGCTGGTGAGGTTCTCCCCCAGCGCGTTCGGCTTGCCTTTACCATGCCAATCGGATCCGCCAGTCACCAGCAGGTCGTGCCGGCGCGCAATGGTGAGCAGACGTTCACGCTGTTCTGATGGATTGCCGCGATGCCACACTTCCAAACCGTCCAAGCCTTCGGTGATGAGAGATTCGATTTGCCGGTCGGTCAGTAATGTCCGATTGCGCCGGGGGTCTCCGGCGTGGGCGATAACCACCACCCCGCCCGCACCCTTGACCGCGGCCACCACGTCGTGTGTGGTCGGTGATGGCGTGGGAATGTAATATTTCGACGTTGCGCTCACCGCATCGGCGAAAGCGTCGGATCGTGTTTCATATACGCCGGCAGCCACCAATGCGTCGGCGATATGCGGCCGACCTATCGTGGTGCGTTTGCCTTCACGCACCTGCGCGAGCACATCATCCCACGTAATCGGAAAATCCTGCGCCATCAGTTCGACCATGCGCTTGGTTCTACGCAGTCGCGCCTCGCGGGTGGACGCGAACATCTCGCTGATATCGGCGTTCAGCGGATCATATTGGAATGCGAGCATGTGCACGGATACGCTCTCATCGACGGCAGTGATTTCCGTACCGCGTAACAACGGCAATCTGACCTCCCGCGAAGCAGCCAACGCATCCTGCCAACCGGAGGTCGTGTCATGATCGGCAATCGCAACACCATGCAATTGCAATGCTCTCGCTTCCTGCAACAACGCACGCGGCGTTTCCGTACCGTCGGAAAAAACGGTATGGCAGTGAATGTCCCAACCTTCAGCGGGCGGTGCCGCAGTGCCTACGCGAATCATGTATCCATCGTAAGCTGTTTTTGGCGCGACTCGGCACAATACCGCGTAAACTAGGCGATGACAACGTTTGTATTTTGATTCAAGGATGCACGATGAGCGATTTTTCCGGCGAACAGGTTGCCGAAGCCACTCTCGACGATGATTATACGAAGCCGCGCGGTTGGCGGCATACCGCGACATGGACGTATCTAGTCATGCTGATTGCCTCGGCGGTAGCGCTGGTCGTATCGTTCGTGCTTTCCGCCGAGACACTGAAATTGGCGCGCAATCCCGGTCAGAAGCTCAGCTGTGATGTGAATGCCGTGATGTCGTGTTCCACGGTTGCGGAATCGTGGCAGGCTGAGGTTGTGAAGTTCGCCGGTTTGAGTTTCCCGAATGCGTTCTTCGGCATCGCCGCGGAATCAGTGTTCGTAACGATCGCGGTGATCGGTTTGACGAAGGTCGCCGTGCCCCGCTGGTTTGCGTTGTGCACATGGCTGGGTGGATTGGCCGCGCTGGCTTATTCGTATTGGCTGACCTCGCAGTCGTTGTTTGTGATCAACGCGCTATGCCCGTGGTGTCTGTGCCTGATGTTCTCCACCACCGTGCAGTTCATGGCGTTGTCTCATGCCACGGCGGTGGTTCAGGAGATTCCGGCCAAGCGCGAGGGCGTACGCACCTACTACCGTCTTAATTACGATCTGATGGTCGATGCCTTATGGATCGTGACATTGATTGTGATCATTCTCGTCGAAGACGGCCCCCTGCTGTTCAGTTGACGTCAAGTAACGTCCAATCAGCAGTAGGGATTCACTCGCCTACAAGAGAAGCCGACTGGAAACAGCCGGCTTCTTTCTTTTGCGTATCCGCAAATTTCAGTGTTATGCGCAAAACCTTACAGCAGTTCGATTTTGCCGACGATGGTGGCCGATCCGGTGAGTTTCACGTCGTTATCGGTCACGTCGACGCGCAGGGTGCCGCCACGCACGGTGATCGTCCAATGGTCGATGCCGGTTTTGGCACGCAACGTGATGGCGGTGGCGCACAGGCCGGTTCCGCACGACAGGGTTTCGCCGCAGCCGCGTTCGTTGACGCGCATGGTGGCGTTGCCCTCGTTGTCGCCTTCGCTTTGCTCGTCGATGCGCACGAACTCAACATTCTGGTCGCTTTCGATTCGGGGCGCGACCACCGGCTTGGTCACCAAATCAAGCTGTTCCACCGTCGGCAGGCTGGAGAACGCGTCTTCGATGACGGCCACCACATGCGGATTGCCCATGTCCACGAACGTGCCGCGTGCGGAACCGGCCGTGCCGGGAATCGTCACTTCGTATCCATCAAGATCGCCACGCTTCCATGAACCCATCTCAACCTGGAACACGTCCTTGCCAAGAGTCGGCACATCGCCAAGTGAAGTCAGAACCTTCACACCGGCACGGGTGCCGAGACGGAACGGTTCACCGCCCGGCTGACCGGCAATACCCTGCCGTTGCGCGAACAGAGTGATCGCACGCGTGCCGTTGCCGCACATCTCAGCCAACGAACCATCCGCGTTGCGGTAGTCCATGAACCAATCCGCATTGTCGGCAGCACAAACGGCAATCTGCTTGTCGTTCAAATCGGACACCGCCTGCGGATGAGTAAGGCGGATCAAGCCATCGCCACCGATACCGAAATGACGGTCGCACAGGAATCGCACTTCATCGGCGGTAGGCTCGTACGTGCCTTCGGCGTCCAGATACACCACGAAATCGTTGCCGGTGGCGTGTGCTTTGTAAACAATGCTTGGAATGCTCATACCGATTCACTCTACACGCGGTAGGCTATTGAAGAAGTTGGACGCAACACGTGTGCATTATGTTGCAGTATGTTTGCGTGCGGAACAAGGGAGGACGTATGACTTCAACGGCACCAATCGGCGTTTTCGATTCCGGTTTGGGCGGGATTTCCGTGGCGCGCGAAATCCGCCGCGATATGCCGAACGAACGCGTGCTGTATTTTGGCGATTCCGCGAACGCTCCGTACGGAACCAAATCACCTGAACAGGTACGCAAGCTGTCCGACGCCATTGTGAAACGTTTCGTGGAGCAGGGAGTGAAAGCGGTTGTCATCGCTTGCAATACCGCCACTTCCGCCGCAGCCAACGAGTTGCGCGACAAATACGACATTCCGATCATTGGCATGGAACCAGCGCTGAAGGTGGCGTGCGATCGAGGCCATGGCAATCGTCAGCGTGTCATCGTCGCAGCTACTCCCCTGACGTTGCGGGAACGCAAGTTCGCCGTGCTGATGGATCGTTTCAAAACAGACCATACGATCTTTCCGGAACCCTGCCCCGGTTTGGTGGAGATCGTTGAGCACGGACAACTCGACGATCACGATGTTGTGATGCACACGCTGCACCAGTATTTCGACCAGTATGATTTGTCGACGATCGATTCGGTAGTGCTTGGCTGCACGCATTTCGTGTTTTACCGTGACTATTTCCGCGAACTGCTGCCCGACACAGCGGCAATCATCGACGGCAACGAAGGTACCGTGCGCCATCTTGGCGTAGTGCTCGAATCGTTGGGCAAACTCTCTCCGGAAGACGCGGACGGTGGTATCGAGCTGGCCAATTCCGACACTTCCACACAAATCGCGCAATTAGCGCAATCGCTGCTTGATCGCTGAGCGCGAATGTTCCGATAGACCGCGTAAAGTCGATTGAAACCCGCAAAAACTGCTCAACCGTTATCAGACGTACAACGACGAAGTGGCGCTGGCCAAGGAATACGAGCAGGACGGCCGCGTACTCATCCTCGCGCCGGAAAGCCTGTACGGCCTGAACACGTTGAGCAAGTCGTTCGAAGGTTTGGAACGCATGTACCGCGCGGGCTATGCGGCGGCCGAGGCCATCCCCGCATTCCTAGAAAGCTGAAGATAACGTCCATATCCAACGCCTGCCAGCGGTTCGTTTTCAAATTGAGACATGACACGAAAATTTTATAAAACTCCCATATTATGTCCTATTGTTTTTTCGTCGACATAATCGGCGGAAAAGTCGACATTAAAGGAGAATGAAATGAAGAACAACACATTCCGGCGTCTGCTGGCCATGGCCGCGGCGGGTGCCATGCTGACGTCGATCGCCGCATGCGGATCGTCTTCCAACGATGGCACAGCCTCCAACGGCTCCGATAGCACCTCGCTGATTTCAGTGAACAACAGCGAACCGCAGAACGGTCTAATTCCAAGCGACACCAACGAAATGGGCGGCGGCAGAGTTATTCGATACCTGTTCGAAGGTCTGGTGAGCTTCGACGCAAAGGGCAAGCAACATCTCGAAGTCGCCGAGAGTATCACCCCGAACGAGGATGCCACCAAGTACACAATCAAGTTGAAGAAAGGCTGGAAGTTCACCAACGGCGAGGCGGTAACCGCCCATTCCTTCGCCGACACCTGGAGTTTCGCCGCCAACGTGAAGAACGCGCAGAAGACCGCAAGCCGATTCTCCACCATCAAGGGCTATGACGAACTGCAGGATCCGAACGTCGATCCGAAGGCCACACTTTCCGGTCTTTCCACCCCGGACGACTACACGCTGGTCGTCGAGCTGAACAAGCCTGATTCCGTATTCCCGACCAAGCTCGCGCACCAATCCATGTTCCCGCTGCCAAGCGTGGCATTTAAAGACATCAAGAAGTTCGGCCAGGCTCCGATTGGCAATGGTCCGTACAAGTTCAAGTCCTGGTCCCACGACAAGAACATCATCATCGTACCAAACAAGGATTATAAGGGCAGTCGCAAGGTATCCAACAAAGGCATCGAATACCGCGTCTATACGAATGAGGATTCCGCTTACTCCGACGTGCTGTCCGGCAACCTCGACGTGATGGATCAGATTCCACAGTCCGCGGTGAAGACCTTCCGCCAGGATTCCAGCGTGATCGCCTACAGCCAGGCAGGATCCTCATTCCAGTCCTTCGTCATTCCGGAACGTCTTGAGCATTTCGGCAACGACGAAGAAGGCCAATTGCGTCGTCAGGCCATTTCCATGGCCATCAACCGCGACCAGATCGTCAAGAAGGTTTACAACAACACGAAGACCCCGATCACCGATTTCACTTCACCGCTCGTCCCCGAATATGTGAAGAAACTGGAACAGAACGGCAGCAACCTGAAATACAACGCTTCCAAGGCCAAGGAACTCTGGAAGAAAGCCAATGCCATCAAGCCGTGGTCCGGCAACTTCCGAATCGCATATAATGCCGATGGCGGCCATAAGGAATGGGTCGATGCCGTGTGCAATCAGATCAAGAACACGCTCGACATCGACGCCGCTGGCGAGCCGTACGCCACGTTCAGCGACGTGCGTAACCAGGTGACCAACCGCACCATCAAAACCGCGTTCCGTGCCGGCTGGATGCTGGATTACCCGTCCGCTGAAGATTATCTCAATCCGCTATATGCCTCCAGCTCCGCTGACGGTCATGGTTCGAACGATGGTGATTACAAGAGTGCGGAATTCGACGAGCTCCTGAATGCCGCACTTGCCCAGACCGACGTAAAGAAGCGGACCGAGGACTTCACCAAGGCGCAGGAAGTGCTGGCCAAGGATCTTCCGGTGATTCCGCTGTGGAACGACAACGTCGCCGCCGCGTCCGCGACGAACGTGAAGAACGTATCGTTCGATTACACCAATCTGCCTACCTACAACACCATCACTAAGTGATGTTTCTGGCCGGTGGACGAACGATTCGCCGGCCATATAGGGAGCTCAAGTACAGTGGGGTTCGAATCCTTCATGGATTCGAACCCCACTGTACTTTTGTGGCTTGTTTGCCGGTTTGCCACTACAGCATCAACTCTGCACGTAGCTACCCTTCGGAGACTTCCAACCGCAGTTCATCATCTCGCTATTGAACACCATTGCGCCTTCACCATGAGCCGGAACGACGATCATACCGCCATCGCCATGATGACGGGCGACACCATCCAGCGCCGCCTTCGCAGCCTCGACCGGCTCTTCCTTGGCGTACAGAACACGATCGGAAACCTGATGCGCAGCAACTTCCTTGACGAACGCCTCACCGATGCCGGTGCAGGAGATCGCGACGGAATCGTTGTTGGCATAGGTACCACAGCCCGGCAGAGGCGAATCGCCGACACGTCCCGGCATCTGGTTGGTAATGCCACCGGTGGAGGTGCCGGCAGCGATGTTGCCGGACGAGTCACGGGCGACAGCGCCGATGGTGCCATGCTTCTCCCACTCATCGCCGTTGGATTGCGCCTCACGCAAGGATTCCTGACGTGCCGGAGTGATGAAATAATCACTGTCGCACAGTTCGATTCCCCACTCCTTAAGCAAATCATTACCAGGCTTGGCAAACATGACATGCTTGGTCTTTTCCTTGATGGCACGCGCTACGTTGATCGGATTCTTAGACGTGGTCAGACCGCACGCGGAACCAACCTCGCCATCGACACCGGTCATCAGGCAGGAATCCATGGATACGATGCCTTCACTCGTCAATGCAGCGCCACGACCAGCGTTGAACTCCGGAGCATCCTCCATAACACGGATAGCCGCGCACACGGCATCCTCCGCCGGAGCCCCCTGCTCCAGCAACGCATAGCCAGCTTCAAGAGCCCTGTTCAAATCCTGCTCCACCTGGGCACGACGTTCCGGCGTATCCTTTTTGCCACGATTGCCGGCACCCGCGTGAATCACCAGCAGAATCCCGTCCGGATCAGCTTGGGCGATGTGGACCGTCGACTGAGGCAGTGCAGCTTCGTTCATTGATATCTTCTCCACTCCATTTTTGTTGATTATTCGCAGATATCTTACGTCGTCCTTCGATAAGAAATGACCGAACACGCAAAAATACGTCAATTAGACCGCGTAAAGTCGATTGAAACCCGCAAAAGGGACGAACGGCGAAAGGACGGGACGCATATGGCTCACAGGACGGCAATGATCGACGTCGGCGGCGGTTTCCGTGCGATTTACGGTGCGGGCGTGATGGACCGCATGCTTGAGGACGGCATCAGCGTCGACCACTGCTATGGTGTTTCCGCCGGCAGCGCCAACATGGTTTCGTTCATCGCGAAGCAGCATGGGCGCAACCACACGTTCTACACGCAGTACGCGTTCCGCAAGGAATACGCGAGCTTCGACAGCTATGTCAAGAACCATAATTTCGCCAACCTCGATTACGTGTATAGCACGCTCAGCAATCATGATGGCGAAAATCCGGTTG
>ENA-OQCU01000094-OQCU01000094.1-human-gut-metagenome-genome-assembly--contig:-NODE-94-length-46313-cov-4.432209_pt1 | contig 46313 bp, 37 predicted proteins | sample MGYA00242504_ERZ504590 | MGnify/ENA primary metagenome ERZ504590 (study PRJEB26092, sample SAMD00036318) | human gut metagenome | host: Homo sapiens | study: EMG produced TPA metagenomics assembly of... | reverse complement strand
GCCCATACTGAAGGTACGTGAAATCGGGTAACGGCTGCTGTCGATGCCATTAATATCCACTTCCGGGTCGAAGCCGGAATATCCGGTGATAGTTGCCACATTCTCGCAAGAGAAAGAGATGCGGGCATTTTCCAGTTGAATCTTTTGCATCCACTTTTTGGGGCAGTGTATACGAAAGCGTGATATTCTTCAGACGGAGATAGGAACCGTTTTCCACAAACCTGTCGGATACACGGCAGTTCTGGTTCGGGTCTCCCCAAATGGCGCGGGGCATAGAGTTGCTGGTTCCTTCACCCGTCCAGCGGTTCAATACGGCTGTGGTCTGGTTGTAAGCGGCTGCCATTCCTTCGTTGTCAACATTGTTGGCGTTATAAATCTTGTTTCCCGATACGCCTTGCAGGAAAACGGAGAGTTCCCATCCCTTATAAGAGAAATTATTGCTTAAAGAGAAGAACCAGTTCGGATTCGGGTTACCGATAACGGTACGGTCTTCATCGTTGATGACTCCATCGTTATTCAAATCCCGGGAAACGGATATCCCCGGAGCTGCTCCCGGTTGGGTGGCGTGGCGATTTACTTCCTCCCAGTTTTGGAAAAGTCCGTCGGTCACGTATCCGTAGAATACATTGATCGGATAACCGGCTCTAAGCATAGTCACGTATGAATTACCCATCTGATTGATAAACATCGGGGTTTCGCTGTTCAAGTCCAGAATTTCATTCTTGTTATAGGTAGCCGTTAAAGCAGATTCCCAAGAGAAAAGACCTTTCAGGTTGATGGTGCGCAGGGTCATCTCCACCCCTTTGTTGCGCATCTTGCCGGCATTGGTAAAGGTTTCAGTAGTATCTTCAAAACCGGAGGTGATAGGGATGGAAGCTTTCACCAACATGTCAGTCGTCTTCTTGATGTAGGCATCCAGCGAAAGGTTGACACGTGAATTGAACAGGCTCATATCCACACCGAAGTTGGTCTGGCGTACTTCTTCCCAATGAATATTCGGATTGGAAAGGGTGGTAGATACCAAAGCGGTGGAGTTGTTGTTGCCGAAAGGATAAACTCCCGTATTATAGGAAGCCACAAAACCGTAGTTACCAATTTCCTGATTACCCAATTTACCCCAGCTACCACGCAATTTCAATGAGTGGAGGAACTTCACATTCTCCATAAATTTCTCATTTGTCATGATCCATGCACCCGAAAATGAAGGGAAGGTAGCATAACGATGTGCCTTGGGCATACGTGACGAACCATCGTGACGGACATTCATCTCTAACAGATAACGGCCTCCGTAATTATAATTCAAGCGTCCGAAGAATGACTGCAAGGAACTCTCTTCCGCTGATCCGGTCACATGGTCATTCATAGTACCTCCATCCATTTCATAAATATTATCGGTAGCGAATCCCTGCTTGGACGCCTCATTCTTGTCCCAACGGGTAGCCTGGATAGAATGGCCTGCCAACAGATTGAACGAATGTTTTCCTACAGAAAAATCATAGGTCAGAATATTTTCATTAATATAAGTCGTTTCCAGATAATGATAATCTGTCAGTTTATTGGTACCGACTGTGGTCAGCGCATTTCCTTCAGCATCGTATCTTATATTATTCTTCGGATTGAAAGTAGTCACATCGTTCATATAATATTTATAAGCCAGACTTGAACGGAACTTCAATCCTTTTATGATATCAATTTCACCAAAGAATTTACCATCAAAACGATAATGCTTGTTATCTTTATAGCCCATATTCAAAGCTTCAATCGGATTTTTGAATACGGATTGGGAAATATTGGGATTTCCATCCAAAAATCCATAATGTCCGTTAGAATAACGCACAGGAACAGTAGGACGGGTAAACCAAGTAAGGTAGCGCATCAAACCTTCACCGGTAACACTGGTAGTAGGCTCATCAATGTTCTGACGGCTTCCCGAAAGATTCAGACCTAATTTTACAATACCCAATTGTGCATCCAGATTGGAACGGAAATTAAAACGTTGATTGGCCGTTTCACGCAAGATACCATCCTGCTGGAAATACTGAGTGGAAATCATGTAATGTACCGCTTTACTACCACCGTTCACAGACAAATGGTGTTGGTGCATGGCTGCTGTACGAAACATTTCCTTAGCCCAATCGGTATTGGCAAAATGATCGGGGTCTGATCCGTTTTGCAACTTTTGTAACATTTCATCCGTGTATGCTTTGGAAGGCCAGCATTCGTTATACATCTTCGCCCATTCATAAGAATTCACATAATCGGGCAGCACGGTAGCTTCTTGCAAAGCGATACTACCGGAATATGTAATGGTAGGTTTCTGCTCACCGCCCCGTTTGGTAGTCACCAGAATAACCCCGTTGGCAGCACGTACACCATAAATAGAAGCCGAAGCCGCATCCTTCAATACGGAAACACTTTCAATATCATCTGCAGGGATTTCCGCAATCTGGCTTACCGAGCTTTCCACTCCATCGATCAAGACCATCGGATCATTGTGTTCAAAAGTTCCTACACCACGGATACGGATTTCGGGACTGTCATGACCGGCCTGGGCACCATTGTTGGTCAACATAACACCCGGCAAACGACCCTGAAGCATATTGGCAGTATTCGCTACCGGCATAGAAGCTACATCCTTGAAATTTACAGCAGCAACAGAACCCGTCAGATTTTCCTTCTTCTGCACGCCATAACCGACTACTACCACTTCGTCAATCATTTCCGTATCTTCCTTCAGATTTACATTCAGCACCGTATTGTCTTTCGAAATACGATATTCCTGATCGGAATATCCTATAAAAGAAATGACAATAGTAGAATTAGAAGCCACCGTGAGATTGAAATTACCATCCAAATCAGTCACCGTTCCATTGGTTGTTCCTTTTTCAACCACACTGGCACCGATGACCGGTTCGCCTGTGGCATCTTTTACAATACCGGAAACTTTAAACTTGTCTGCTTGCAGACTGGAAGCGCTCACATTCATCGCAGGGATGAAGAAGCAGAGACACAGCAATAGACTCAGTACCCGGAATGTACTGGTTTCTGTCAGAGTTTTCATGTTCATAATACTTTTTTTAAAGGTCTAACAAATAAAGATAATTCGTTTTATTTGCCAGCAAAAGTAAGAGGAACAGAAAAGAAACAGGGAGAATTATTACCGGAAAAAGGCTGTTTATTCCCTATAGAGCCTATTTCCGGTAATAATCAGCCATCATACTTCATCATATACTCTGTAGGAGAAAGTCCGAATTTCTTCTTAAAGCAGGAACTGAAATATTTAGGGTCGTTGAAACCTACGGCATACGCCAAATCGGCTATACGGATTTTCTTTTTCTCGTCTATCAGCCGACAAGCCGCTTGCAAACGGACATTGCTGATAAATGCAGAGGGAGTAAGTCCGGTCAACAGTTTCAATTTATCTGCTAGTGTAGTCCGGGCCATACCCATCTCCGCCATAAACTGTGCATGTTCAAAATCACAATCACTCAAATGGGCATTCACACAATCCACCGCTTTCCGAATGAAAGCTTCGTCCATCGAGGTGTAATTTAATTCTTTGGCTTCAAAGACCAACTGCTTACGAAAATCCACCCCCATACGTTTGCGCCGTTTCAACAAGTTATCTATCTTGGCAAACAAGACAGAGAGGCGGAGCGGTTTACAGATATAACCATCGGCCCCAGACTCATACCCTTCCACATGGTCTTCATCACTAGTCTTGGCCGTTAACAAAATCAATGGAATATGGCAGGTCTCAAATTGAGTCTTCACCCGGCGGCACAATTCCATACCGTCCATTTCGGGCATCATAACATCGGAAACAATTAAATCCACTTCCTGTTTGGCAAGGATCTCCAAAGCTTCCGTTCCATTAGCGGACTTCAGAATATGGTATTTGCCATGCAACAGACGAACCATCAAAGCCAATAATTCCTCATTATCCTCCACTAACAAAATAGTCGATGCTGCCGGTTTCTCTTCCAACATATCAATCTCCGAGACATTCTCCATTTCATCTGCCGATAAAACAGCATAGTCCACATTTTCAGTATTCTCGTCTACCTCATCTTCAGCAAAAGCCTCACGTCCTATAGGAATTTCAACCACAAAAGTATTCCCTTCCTCCTTATCGCTAAATACCTGTATCGTTCCATGATGCAACAATACCAAATCTTTAGTCAGCGACAAACCGATACCCGTCCCTATGGTATGGAATTTACGATACTCCCCTTCATAGAATCTCTCGAACATATGATCCAATTTTCTCTTTTGGAATCAACTCGCCGGGATTGTTCACACTCAATTTAAAAGTCCTCTTTTCCTCATCATGAGCCTGCGACACCACAATAGTTCCTCCTTCAGGAGTATATTTAGCTGGCATTGGAAAGCAGATTGTACACCACTTTATCCAATTTATCCACATCAAAATATCCCGAATATTCTTCAGACAAATCAAATTGTATGGACAATTTCTGCCTTTTTAACCAAAGGAGCGAAAGCCGACACTGATTTTTTCAAGAACATACTGACATTTCCATGCGAAACTTTTAGCCGCAACTTGCCATTCTCCACTTTCCTGAACTCTAAGATTTGCTGAATCAACCGGATTAACCGCACAGTATTATCAGCTATTACAGAACAAACCGACGAACTTGCCGGTACTTCTTGTTTCAGTTCATCCACCGAAGCCGATATAATAGAAAGCGGAGTCAGCAACTCATGAGTGATATTGGGAAAGAACTGTAATTTAGCATGATTGATTTCCTCCATTTTCTGCCGTTCTATCTTCCCCATCTCTATGGCCTGTTTCATCCGGATACGGTTTCTGACAATCCGATAAGTATACCATGCCAATGAAACGAACAACAAGACATAAAGGCAATAAGCCCACCACGATAACCAAGGCGGCGGAAGAATAGTTATACGCAGACATTTCATATCCGGAGACCAGATTCCATTCTGATTGGCTCCCTTTACACAAAAAGTATAAGTACCTGCCGGAAGATTGTTATAATAGGCAAACCGACGTCCAGCCTCAACGGACAACCATTCCTTGTCATATCCCTCCAACCGATATAAATAACGGTTCAACTCAGGATTGATATAGTTCAATATTGAAAAATCAAGACTGAATTATTCTCCCGGTATCCTAATACAATTTTATCAATAAATCCAATAGCTCTGTTTGCAGCAATCCCCTCTCTGACGGAAAGAGGATAGGTACGTACCGATACATTATGTACCTTTATATCTGTAATTACTACCGGAGAATAGGCAGTATCCTGAACTATTTTATCAGGATAAAAACTGTTCAATCCACGGAATCCTCCGAAGAAAAAGTTTTCCCCATCCGCACCCTTGAAGCAAGAATTCCGGTTAAACATATGGTCTTGCAAACCATCATCTACCGTATAGGTATGTATTTTCGGTGCAGCACCGTCCAAAGGTATATCAATGTGATACATTTCCGCATTGGTAGTAAGCCATAAAGTATGCTCATCATCCTCCAGCATGCTGAAAACAACATCTCCATTCCGGAAATAATCATTCAAGACTGAAACAAAACGATCATTCTTTCGGTCATACAAATCGAGTCCGTTACCATTCGACCCCACCCATACTCTGTTGTATCCATCCACACAAACACTCATCGCCCCGACAGTGGATAATGTACCATCCGAAGGCGTATAAAACTTAACCTTATATGTTTCTCCGGATGTATCTATCCGCCATACCCCTTCATTACTAGTCGCTATCCAGATAAAGCCATCTTGATCTTCCGCCATTTTGAAAATAGAAATTTGGGGCAATGCCTGATTTGTCAAAGTCACCAGTTCATTCAAAGAATGAAGTCTTGATTCCGTATCCAAGATAAACACTCCCGAACGTGTCCCCAACCACAGATTCCCTTTCGAATCTTCCAACAAAGAATAAATACAAATATCACTCAGCTCCGGATTGGTAACGGTATTTATCACGTGTGCTTTCCCGGCTTTGACATTATAGAACCACACTCCGTCATCCCAAGTGGCAAAACACAATTCATTTGTCCTTTTACGATAAATAATATCATTGACCGTCGATGTATATCCCATATTCTTCAATACAGGATGAGAGCGGTAAGGAACAATGGTATGCTGTTTCATATCATAAAATACCAGACCGAATCCCATGATTCCCATCCACAGATTCCCATTATCCTCCTGATAGACACTGCGGACAGAGCTGGTAGGGCAATGCTCACGCAAAGCCTCCAAAGAATCATAATTAAACCGGAACTTATTTGTATTTACAGTACAAACACCTCCTCCCAACATACCCAGCCACATCAGCCCGTCATTTACTGCACAACAGAGAGTTCACCTCATTAAAAGGTAAATCTCCTTGAAGGTTGCCCGGAACAATATTGGTAAAATTCCCGTCTCCCGATTCATCTTCCAAAATACTGACCCCACTGCGTGAACCGATCCAGAGCTTCCCGGAATTTTATCCTGAGCAATGGCGTAGATAATATTATCCAACAGAGAATGAGAATTTCCCTTGATGTTCCGGAATGTTTTAAATGAGAAATGTTTCGAATCATACGGATTAATGAGTTTCACCAGTCCATACCGCCAGGTACCGATCCAAATATTCCCGGCTTCATCCTGAAATATGACATGCGCCGAATTACCAGGGTTAATCCCGTCGTAAGTATAATACAATTCCTCTTGAGGACTATAACGCAGCAGCCCCTGTTCCCAAGTACCAATCCATATTTGACCTTTCCGGTCTTCGACAACAGACTTTATATCCATGTTTTTTTCACAATCGAAAGTACGGCTGCCGGCTTTTCTGCGAAACAATCCCTTGTTGCTTCCCACCCATAAATCTCCGTTACTTGCATAAAGGATACTTTCTACATTGCTTACCTGTAACAAAGGACTGATTATTTTCTCTATCTCATCCGTTTCTTTATGCAACACGTATAATCCATTGTGCGTACCTATCCACAAATTATTCTCCTTGTCTTCGGCCACCATATTCACAAAACTATCAATGGAACGTCCATGATTCACTCCATCGGGTTTATATACAACAATAGAATAACCATCGTAACGCAAGAGACCATTGTAGGTCGAAATCCATATATACCCCTGGCTATCCTGAAATAACTTCCTGACTTCATTGGTAGGGAAGTTCACCGAAGTGGAAATGGATTTAAAATGATAAGTATTCACCTTATTATCAGCCCAAAGCAAAACAGGAAAAACAAAAAGATATATTACTCCAAGAATATATTCGCAGTTACGGTGTGCCAAGTGCATAGATTCAACTTTAAGATTTGATGCAATATTCGCAAAAAAAAAGCATTTTAAGCAAATATTCCATAAGATTTGTTCTAAATTTCCCCCATTTGCATACATAAGAAACTAAAATTATACCTCCAGAAACACTTAGAACAAAAAGGTTAGAGGCTGTTAAGATAAAAAATTGTATATTTGCCGATAAGTGTGACCTAATTTTAAAACAGAGAAACATGCATTACAACGACCAAGGCGCTGATTTTAAATACCTAATTGTCAATGAGCGTGACAAGCGTTTCGGCTTGTCGGTGACTACCGTCGGATTCCAGGCTATCAGGGCCGGAAGCGTTTATCCACCACGCAACCACCCGGACGCCTATTATTTCACAGCCCAGAAAGGACGTGTGCTGCATGAATATCAGTTGGTATATATCACTAAAGGACGAGGAACTTTCGCCAGCGACACAACCCCGTCTGTTGACATATCCAAAGGGCAGATACTTTTCCTGTTTCCCGGACAGTGGCATACCTATGCGCCGCTGCAAAAGACAGGATGGAACGAATATTACATCGGTTTTGAAGGCCCGATTATAGACAATCTGGTAAAAAACAGCTTTATCTCAAAAGAAAGCCAGATTCTGGATATCGGTATCAATGAAGAACTGGCCAGTCTTTTTGCCCGTGCACTGGAAGTAGCGGAAGCAGACAAGACCGCAGCGCAACAATATTTGTCCGGCATCGTTTTACACATTATGGGAGCCGTACTTGCTATCTCGCAGAACAAACGCTATGAGGTGGACAATGCGGCACAAAAAATAGAAAGTGCCAAAATCATCATGCACGAAAATGTGTACAAGGATATAGACCCGGAAGAACTGGCCATGAAATTGGGAATCAGTTATTCCTGGTTCCGCAAAGTATTCAAAGAATACACCGGTTATGCGCCCGCCAAGTATTTCCAAGAGCTGAAACTGCGCAAAGCGAAGCAGCTGTTGATTGAAAGTTCCATGTCAGTGAAAGAGATATGTTATGAATTGAATTATACCTCTACTGAACACTTTTTCTCGGTATTTAAAAAGCGTACCAATTTCACCCCTACCGAATATCGTAACTTCGGACGGGGCGGAAAAGAAAAAGAGAATGAAAACGAATAAAGGAAAAATGAGAAAAATAACCATCAATCTGGCTGCTGTGGCAGCCTTTTGCATTGTAGTTGCATCACCGGCCTTAGTAAGCAGCAGTTGCGCTACTCCAAAAACGGAGCAGGAAGATACCACTATCATACGGGAAGATTCAGGTATTACGGCATTGAAATACAGTAGTCCCGAAGTTCCCGCCAGTATTGAGTTCTGTGGCAAAACCATTGATTTGAGCCGCTTTGACCGCCACGAGCGTATGGACCGTGAACTATTGGCATTCACCTATATGCACAGTACTTCCTTGCAAATGCTGAAAAAAGCCAACCGCTATTTCCCCATTGTAGAACCCATACTGAAAGAAAACGGAATACCTGATGATTTTAAGTACCTGATGGTAATAGAAAGTAATATGAATCCCACCGCCCGTTCTTCTGCCGGAGCTGCCGGACTATGGCAATTCATGCAAGGTACGGGACGGGATTACGGATTGGAGGTAAACAACAATGTGGACGAGCGTTACCATATTGAGAAAGCGACCCGTGCCGCCTGCCGCTATCTGAAAGACGCGTATGCAAAATATAAGGACTGGGTGGCTGTCGCCGCCTCTTACAATGCCGGTCAGGCACGCATTGCCAGCCAACTGGCCAAACAGGATGTGGACGACTCGTTGGATTTGCAACTGGTAGAAGAGACTGCCCGGTATGTGTACCGCATTCTTGCCGCCAAACAATTATTCAATGCCCCCACTACTTTCGGTTTCCGCCTGCGTGCATCGGATTTGTATCCGCCTATTCCTTATACGGAAATCACTGTGACGAAAGGAATTGCAGACTTGGCACGTTTCGCACGCAGCAAAGGAATCAATCTGGCCATATTAAAGAATATGAATCCCTGGTTACGGGAAACATCCTTGTCCAACCACAGCGGGCGGACTTACGTGATAAAAATCCCTACCAAAGAAGGAATGACTTATGATCCGAAAAAGACGGTGGCGCATGATAAGCGATGGGTGATAGAATAACTTTCTATCATACAGCATTCCATAATCAATTTACCAGTTTTCCTCCACAGTATTTACAATAAGCAGCCCCGTCCTCATGTCCGTCCTTACCACAATGCGGACATTTCAGGGCCACCCTGCGTCTATGTTCCTGGATCATAGACGCAGAAACAATTCCTGTGGGGACTGCAATGATGGTATAGCCCAGTAACATTACAATGGCCGAAAGGAAGCGCCCTAGCGGAGTTTCCGGAGTGATATCCCCATAACCTACCGTCGTCATCGTCACTATCGCCCAATAAATACTATTCGGAATATTATTGAAAGAAGTGCCCGGCCGCTGTCCCTCAATCATATACATCAATGTACCGATCGAAGTCACCAATATCAGTACAAACAAGAAAAAAACAATAATCTTCCGACTGCTGAACACCAAGGAACGCAACAAGAAATTACCTTCATTCAGATAATTGAAAAGTTTAAAGATACGGAACACACGAATCAACCGGAAAGTGCGGATCACCAGCAGATAACGTGCCGTGCCGAAAAGCCAGCCTATATATAGAGGTAAGGTAGCCAGCAAATCCACTATACCGAAAAAACTCAGAGCATACTTCCGCGGTTGGGGAGAACAATAAAGCCTCAACATATACTCTAACGTAAAAAAGAAAGTAAAAACATACTCCGACACCCGCAGATAAGGCCCGATAACGGTATCCCAACTCTTGATACTCTCGGCAATAACCACCAGAATACTCAAGACAATGAACCCTATCAACGCCACATCGAATAACTTTCCCATCGGTGTGTCGCTTTCAAAAATAATCACATATATTTTTATGCTTTAATTTCTCATCATGCAGTAAATTCTGCCATTTATTCCAAATACGCCTCAGAAATGCCATAATTTTTTAGGATAGAACACAAATCATTCACAATTATAACAAATATTGCCCGATTTATGTCCCATCGGTAACTATTATTTTCACTATATTTGCACAAAACCAATAAAATAATAGCATGAAGAAACAACTTATGACAGGTCTGTTCACAGTCCTCGCCCTTACAGCAGGCGCACAGACCTTCCAAGAATGGCGCAACCCGGAAATAAATGCGGTAAACCGTGCGCCGATGCACACGAACTACTTTGCTTTTGAGAATGCAGATGCAGCTAAGAAAGCAGACAAAAAAACAATCAACTAACTACATGACTTTGAACGGAACCTGGAAGTTCAACTGGGTAAAGGATGCAGACTCCCGTCCGACTGATTTCTGGAAAACCGGCTTCAACGACAAAGGCTGGGATGACCTGCAAGTTCCCGCCGTATGGGAACTGAACGGATACGGTGATCCTATTTATGTGAACGTAGGCTATGCCTGGCGTAACCAGTTCCAGAACAACCCTCCCGAAGTGCCGACAGAGAATAACCATGTAGGTTCTTACCGCCGTGAAATTGTAGTTCCCGCCTCATGGAAGGGAAAAGATATTATCGCCCATTTCGGTTCGGTTACCTCCAATATGTATTTGTGGGTAAACGGACGTTATGTAGGCTACAGCGAGGACAGCAAACTGGAAGCCGAATTTGACCTGACTCCATATTTAAAACCGGGTCAGAAAAACCTGATCGCCTTCCAAGTATTCCGCTGGTGCGACGGTACCTATCTGGAAGATCAGGATTTCTTCCGGTATAGCGGCGTGGGACGTGACTGCTATCTATATGCCCGCAACAAAAAACGCATTCAAGATATCCGTGTAACTCCCGACTTGGACGCAGCTTACCAAAACGGCAGCCTGGCTGTCAATCTGGATTTGAAAGGCAGTGGTAAAGTCGATTTGGAACTGGTAGATGCACAAGGCAAGCAAGTGGCAACCGCTACCGCCAACAAATCCGGTCTGGTGACCATGAACGTAGAGAACCCCAAAAAGTGGAGTGCCGAAACACCTTATTTATATACCTTGCGTGCCAGCATGCAGGGCAGCAATGAAGTGATTCCTGTCAAAGTAGGTTTCCGCAAGATTGAATTGAAAGGTGACCAGATCTTGGTTAACGGTAAGGCAGTCCTGTTCAAGGGGGCCGACCGCCACGAAATGGATCCGGATGGAGGCTATGTAGTATCTCCCGAACGTATGCTACAGGATATCCAGATAATGAAGCAATTCAACCTGAACGCTGTACGTACCTGCCACTACCCGGATGACAACTTATGGTACGATTTATGTGACCAATATGGTATTTACGTCGTGGCCGAAGCCAATATAGAATCTCACGGTATGGGCTACGGCGACAAGACGCTAGCCAAGAACCCCTCTTATAAGAAAGCCCATCTGGAACGTAACCAGCGCAATGTACAACGCGGATTCAACCATCCGAGCATCATCTTCTGGTCATTGGGTAATGAAGCCGGTGACGGCCCCAACTTCGAACAATGCTATAAATGGATTAAAGCAGAAGACCCCAGCCGTGCCTGCCAATATGAACAAGCACGCCAGAAAGAACATACCGATATCTTCTGTCCGATGTACTATGATTATAACGGCATGGAAAAATATGGTCAACGTACCGATGCTACCAAACCATTGATTCAGTGTGAATATGCCCATGCAATGGGTAACTCGCAGGGTGGTTTCAAAGAATATTGGGATTTGATCCGTAAATATCCGAATCTGCAAGGTGGATTTATCTGGGATTTCGTTGACCAGTCCTGCCGCTGGAAAGGAAAAGACGGCGTGATGATTTATGCTTACGGAGGAGATTTCAACCGCTTTGACGCTTCTGACAACAACTTCTGTGACAATGGTTTGATCAGCCCCGACCGTGTTCCTAATCCGCACATGTATGAAGTAGGTCACTTTTACCAGAATATCTGGACTACTCCCGCCGATTTAAGCAAAGGGGAAGTAAATGTGTTCAATGAGAACTTCTTCCGTGATCTGTCCGCCTACTATATGGAATGGCAAGTACTGAAAGATGGAAAAGTAATCCGCACCGGACGCGTGGATGATTTAAAAGTCGCTCCTCAGGAAACAGCCAAGATTACGTTGAATATCGGCAAGACCTGCACCTGCAAGGAATGGTTGCTGAACGTTTCCTACAAACTGAAAAACCGCGAAGGTTTGCTGCCCGCAGGTTTCACCGTCGCCAAGAATCAGTTGACACTGAATGATTACAAAGCACCGTCTATGGATTTGAAGAACGTGGAAACGACCAATGTAGCCACCGTTGTTCCGCAAATCATCGACAACCAATATCATTATCTGATCGTAAAAGGCAATAACTTCGTAGCCGAGTTCAACAAACAGAACGGTTACTTAAGCAAATATGCAGTGGACGGAACGGAAATGCTGAAAGAAGGCGCAGCCCTGACCCCTAACTTCTGGCGTGCCCCGACAGACAATGATATGGGAGCCGGCCTGCAAAACAGATATGCCGCATGGAAAAACCCGGGATTGAAACTGGTTTCCTTGAATTCCAAGACAGAAAATGACCAGATAGTAGTGAATGCGGAATATGACATGAAGAATGTTTCCGCCAAATTATATCTGACTTATGTCATCAACAACGAAGGAGCCATCAAAGTGACCCAAAAGATGACAGCCGACAAGAATGCCAAAGTATCTCCGATGTTCCGCTTCGGTATGCAAATGCAGATGCCTAAATGTTTTGAAACCGTAGAATATTATGGTCGTGGTCCGGTAGAAAACTACAGTGACCGCAACCACAGCACCGACTTGGGTATTTATCGCCAGAGTGTGGATGAACAATTCTACTCCTATATCCGTCCGCAGGAAACAGGAACCAAGACCGATATCCGTTGGTGGAAGCAACTGAATGCCGGCGGTAACGGACTGAAGGTAGTAGGTGATGCTCCATTCTCTGCATCCGCTTTGCATTATACCATCTGTTCACTGGATGATGGCGAACAAAAAGACCAGCGTCACTCGCCCGAAGTACAGAAAGCAGACCTGACCAACCTGATCATCGACAAGGCTCAGATGGGATTAGGTTGTGTAAACAGCTGGGGAGCTCTGCCGTTGCCTCAATATATGTTGCCCTACGGTGATTATGAATTTACTTTCATCCTGACTCCGGTAAAACATAGCGTCGAGATAGAATAAAACACAGGTTAAACAATAAAAACAAGGTGGCTGGATTTGTTTTCAGTCACCTTGTTTTTATTCCCTCTGTTCTTCATAGCTACTGCCATCTACAATTTTCATAAAACAAGTATCACACAAGTATCTGCCCCAACCATCTCTTCAAAACACATTTTCCACCTTTTTTCCTTCAAATTCTTCATACGCGGACAATGTTTTGAACCTCAAGCCATTACAATGAACCATTCTTATTCAATCCTTCATAAATTCTTCATAAAGTTATATCCGTTCCCTTCGCATGAACCAACCACGGGAATCCATTCCGACAACCCATCGAATCTTTTTCCTTATTTTACCGTACCCGATTACAAACCTCGGTTGTATTACTCATAAAGAACAATTAAACACTAGTAAAATGAGACCAGACGGCTATTTGAAAACAGCGTGGATCATGACCGTATTATTCAGCATCATCCTTCCGCTTCATTCACAAACACCCCGGCAATTCTCTATAGAATTAAAGGACAAACCACTTCCCGCCGCCCTTAAACTAATCGAAAAGGAAGGCGGAAAGAATATTATCTTCTCCTATAACGAAACTGAAAGTTACCGGGTTACAGCCTCCATCCGGCAAAAAACTGAACTTGAAGCCATCGGCACTGTCCTGAACGGCATTCCTTTCATTTGTAAAGAACGGGAAGAATACTTCGCCATACAGAAAAAGGGAAGAGACATACGCATTACCGAAATACGAGGACAAGTAACCAATGAAAAGAATGAACCGCTGCCCTACTCCAATGTACTCTTATTGACTCCCGGCGACTCCACCTTTGTAAACGGATGTGTCACCCGTGAAGACGGAAGTTTCCTGATGATAGCGGAAGAAGGGATACCTTACTTGATACGGGTTTCTTATATAGGCTATAAGACGGAAGTGCAACCTTACCACCCTACTCTTACGTTTCACCTGCTTCCCGACACCCAACTGATGCAGGAAGTAACCATCAGCGCCCGACGCCCCATGATAGAAGTGGGTCCCAACGGACTAAAAGCCAACGTGGCAGGAACTTCCCTGGCCCGAATGGGGTCTGCCGCAGAAATGTTGCCCCATCTTCCTTTCGTCACCGGCCATAACGGCGAATACAATGTAATGGGATGCGGTTCTCCTGTAATCTATATAAATAATAAGAAAGTACGTGACATGACAGAACTGGACCGTATCCGGGCCAACGAAATCTTATCCGCAGAAGTCATCACTACTCCCGGAGCCGAATATGCCTCGGACGTAGCAGCCGTCATCCGCCTCCGTACCATCCGCCGGCGCGGACAAGGGTTGAGCGGCCACTTCAATACGACTTATTCACAAGGACATTCCGCCAACGCCAACGAATATATGGCATTAAATTATCGCACCGGCGGTCTGGATCTCTTTGTAAAGGGATATATGGCACAGCAAAACTCGTATGGAAAAACCACAAATATGAACCGCATCAAGGGTTCCGCCATTTGGCAAACCAACAAAAATGATGTGCAGACCCATAAGAGCCAACGTTTTTCCGGTGAGCTGGGATTCAATTATGAACCGGATGAACACCATTCTTTCGGTCTGCGCTATATGCCCGAAACCGGAATAGGGAATGCAGACAGAAATTCATCCGGTAAAACCGTCACCAGACGTAACGATGAAGAAACCGACCGGATAAACTTTACTACAGCAGAACAAATACATACAGGTTGGGATCACGCGGCAAACGCCTACTACGCAGGAGAACTGGGCAAATGGAATATTGACTTCAACGCCGATTACCTGTTCAAACGCTCGCATTCCGACCAGAACGCCATGAATAATGACGATGCAACCGTGCAAGCAGACAGTCGCATGCGCAGCTCCCTCTATGCCGCCAAGCTGGTAGTCAGTTCCCCCTTATGGAACGGACGTTTTTCATTCGGTACGGAAGAAACTTTTACCAACCGCCATGATATCTTTACCCAAAACGGTTTCTCTGCCGATGCCGACGACCACATCAAACAATCCGTATATGCCGCATTTGCTGACTATTCAAGATCCATCCGCCATTGGAAACTGAATATGGGAATACGTTATGAACATCAACAAACAGATTATTATGAAAAAGGGATAAGGATAGATGCACAAAGCCCTACCTATAATGATATTATTCCTGTATTGGCCGCCAGTTGGTCACACAATGGCAAAAGTTTCAGCCTCTCTTACCGGTTACGTAAAAATAACCCCGATTATAGCCTATTGACCAATTCCATCCGCTATCGCAGCAAATATGAGTATTCTCAAGGAAACCCTTTGCTGAAAACCCAAAAGACGCATCGCTTTTCGGCCGGCGCCTCTTGGAATTGGCTCTATTTCTCAGCCTATTTCAGCCGTATTCTCAATATGTATACCAATATAATTATGCCCTACAAGGAAGATACACATCCGGGCGTCCTCTTATTTGCCACACAGACCATTCCTACAACCCATAATTACGGCATTAGTTTCAACGCCTCTCCCAAACTGGGGTGTTGGGAACCACAACTCAATGTGAATATGGCATTTTTTGGACATGAATGCGAATAAAATAGGAATCACCGAACACCGGAACCAACCCCGTTTCTATATCAGTCTGGACAACAACTTCAACCTTCCCAAAGGCTGGTTCTTCAATATGGAAGGATATCTCTCCACCGCTTCCCGGCAAGGATTTTTTGTAACGCGCACGGAAGGACAAATCAATGCACGCCTTTCCAAATCCTTTTTAAAAGAGACACTCACCATAACATTCACCGCCAATGATATTCTTAGAACAGGGTATTTCCATTTTGATTTATACGGCATAGATGCCTATATGGAAAATCGGATTTACCGGGATTTCCAACGCTTCGGCCTCCAAGTATCCTATAAATTCAATGCCACCAAGAGCAAATATAAAGGAACCGGAGCCGGACAAAGCGAAAAGAATCGTCTGTAACCCCAGCGGAGAAAAGGAAATTTCCGTACCTTTGTTCACGGAAGACAAGGAAACATGCAGATTTTATTCAGGAGAAGAAACCATAAAGAAGAGCACTTCGAACGACTGTTCGCAGAAATGTACCCACGCCTCGTCCGCTTTGCTACCACCCTGATGAGCAATACGGAAGAAGCCAAGGACATAGTAAGCGAAACCATGGAACAAGCCTGGAAGGAGTTCGACCAACTAAAGGAAAACACCCGTAGCGCCTGGCTCTATGCCACCGTGCGTAACAAATGCCTCAACCGCTTGAAGCATTTGAATGTGGAACAGCAACACATAGACCGCCTCATCGAAGCCACCCGTGCGGAAATGAATCAGGGTTACCGCGCACACGAGGCACTGTTGCAGCAAGCGGAAAACATAGCCCGCAGTTTGCCCGAACCGACTTGCACCATCTTGCGAAGCTGCTATTGGGAGAAAAAAACATATCAACAGGTAGCCGACGAATTGGGAATCAGCCCCGACACCGTGAAAAAACATATATCAAAAGCATTGCGGACTCTGCGCGAAGCGATACTGAAAAAGGAGGATAAACAATGAAAAAGGAGTTTTCAACAAATGACCACATCCATCCGGACAACGGAAAGAATCCCCATAACCAAGACTCCCCCCAAAACGGAACTTGGAATGACCATCAATTGGAACAACTCTTTGGTGAAGCATTGGGGGATATTCCCACCGCAGACGAAACCCGGAAAGCCTGGCAGACATTCATCCGTCGTCACCGTATCAGACACCAATCTATCCGACGGATAACGATACCAGGTATAGCCGCCGCTGTCATCGCCTTGGTACTTGTATTCCAGCCTTTACTACAACCTGAGCCGCAGGAAGTGGAAGTCTTCACTTCACTGGAAGTTCCTGAGGAAATTACTTTTCGGGAAGAAGGGAAAAGGATAATTGTAAGCACCCCGCCCGCTACCATTACCTCCGTTCAATTAAGCGACGGAAGCAAGGTATTGCTCAGCGCAAACAGCCGTCTGGAGTATCTAAAGGAGTTTACAGATACCATTCGCAGTGTCAAACTAAGCGGAGAGGCCCGTTTTGAAGTAGCCAAAGACGCTTCCCGCCCCTTTATAGTATGCACCGAGCAACTACAAACACGAGTACTGGGAACGGTGTTCGATGTGAAAGCCTATCCCCGTTACTCGCCGGATGTCATCCTCTATCAAGGACGAGTGAATGTAAGTCATACCAAGCGCAATCAAAGTAAGGAAATGCACCCGGGGGAACAAATATCCTTGGATAAACAAGGAAAACTCCAATTGAAAAGAGTTGATACGGAGAAGAGAAAAGGATGGGCGGAGAATGAATTTTCTTTTGACAATACCGACTTGAGGCAAGTCATGCAAGATATAGGTTCATGGTATAACATCAGCATCGTATTCCGTTCACGTCCGTTACTGGACGAACGCATCTATTTCCATATCAACCGCCAACTCCCGGTGAATACCGTACTGGACGCCTTGAATGATTTGAAAATCGCACAGTTCACCATGAAAGAAGGAAAAATAATAGTGGAAACACCACAAGACAAGAAACGATAACATCAATGGGAGTTCAATAAACAAGCCTGTATTTTCACCTGGAGATTAACATATCAGCGTTCTTTTCATCTTCAGGTGAGAACCATTCGGTTTATCCCCCCTGTGCTAAAGAGCTGACAGCACTATCTCTCTTTCCAGTTCCCTCGTGTGAAATCGGGAATCTCCACCGGTACACTGCCCTGTCGCACGGAGCGCTCGCTCAGTTCCGTAATGCAAGACCATTCGGCAGCGTCATACACATCCTGATCCAACGGCAAACCGTTCCTCAAACAATGAATAAGCCGGTAGTCCATGATATAATTCATCTCATTCGGCATATTCTTCCGCCGCGCCTCCTCGCCGATAACTGCCGTAAAAGGATGTTTATACTGCTCCATCATCCGCTCAAACTGCTCACCGGACAAAGGTTCCTTGCCATATTCATCGAGCAGAAGACAGGGAACAGGATATTTCTGCATGAATCCCTTCGTGCCGCACACCGTCTGATGGCGGCTGTACGGGCGAGGAGTGGTCACATCATATTGCAACAAGATAGTTCTTCCTTTTGCGGTATGAATCAGCGTGGTATTCACATCCCCCATCTCATAACTCTGCGCCGCTTCTTCGGAGGATGCACCAAACACCTGTCCGGCATAAGCAGACAGACCGGCCTGACGCGAGGACATGGAAACCAGATACTCCATACGGTCTCCCCGATGAATATTCATCCATTGGCAGACAGGACCCAAGCCGTGAGTAGGATAAGGATTCCCCGTATGCTGCTGGCTGTAAAGCTTTATCCAGTGATTGTGATACCCACCCGCTTTTTCGTCTGCAAAATAATGCTTGCGCAAGTCATGGATGTATGATCCCTCGGCATGAGTAATTTCGCCCAACACCCCCTGCTGCACCATGTTCAATGTAGTCAGGGCAAATGCATCGTAACAACAGTTCTCCAGCATCATGCAGTGACGGCGGGTTTCTTCGGCTGTATCCACCAAACGCCAGCAATCGGCCACACTCATGGCGGCAGGAACCTCCAACGCCACGTGACGGCCCTGCTGCAAGGCATAAACGGCAATATCAGTATGAGTCAGCCAGTCCGTACAAATATAAATGAGGTCTATCTCCTTGCATTCGCACATCTTGCGCCACATCCCTTCTTCCGAATAGTTCTCGGCTTCGGGACGGCCGAACTCCCGTAAGATATGCTCTGCACGCTCTATATTCTCTTTCCGCAAATCACAAAGCGCTTTCACCTCAATGCCTTCCAGGTGCATATATCTCTCAAGTGCAAGAATGCCCCTGTTTCCTAATCCGACAAACCGATCCGAACTACGGGGATGGCAGGGCAGGTTAAATTAAGTACGTTGGGTCGTTTCATGGACTGCTTTATTTTTCCGGCAAAGATAAAGAGAAAAATCGAGAGGCAGAGGACTGCCTGTGAATAATTTGCCGGTATACCGGTCTGATGTCTTTCCGTATCGGAACCTAACCTCTTTCAACAGCAAACATAAGCCTTTTTCTCCATACAACTAAGGTCTTTATTCCTATTATCTTCTATAGTCTTCCGATGCAGACCGTACAGTCCACTGTAGCAGACCGTACAGTCCATTACGGCAGACTCTACAGTCCATTGCAATGGACTGTAGAAGGTTTCAGTATAAAAGCCCTTAATCATCCGGAAGAAAACGCTTAGCCAAAGAGAAGACAGCACTTAAAAGCCGCTTTATAACCAGACAGTTCCCTTTCCCGGAAAAAGACAAAGAGGATGTGTCCGGACCGAAGTGACAGCCACAGGACACATCCTCTGTTTTCGAATGAGAACAGCACAAACGGTGCTTAAATAATAGAAGTACGTTTGGTAAATTCTATAATTTCGGGAATATAACCGAATGCCAGACCGGTCACCGTGTCGGCACAACCATAATAAACGGCCACCCGTCCCGTTGCCGGATCATGCAAAGCCGCACAAGGGAAGCATACATTGGGCACATCACCCATGCATTCGTAAGGTTCACGCGGAGAGATAAGATAAGGTCCCGAACGGAATTTCACCTTCCACGGCTCGTCCAAGTCAAGCAATGCCGATCCAAAGGCATAGACATAACCGTTGCAGGAACGAAGCACACCGTGATAGAACAGCAACCAGCCCTCACTGGTTTCGATGGGAATGGGGCCGGCGCCAATCTTCAGGCACTGCCATGCACTTACTTCAAAAGGCGCGGGTGACATGACGTGACGATGGTGTCCCCAAAACTCCAAGTCGGGCGACTCGCTATAATAAATATCTCCGAAAGGAGTATGCCCGTTGTCACTGGGACGGCTCAACATGGCAAACTTACCATTGATCTTGCGGGGAAACAGCACGCCATTACGGTTGAAAGGCAGGAAAGCATTCTCCACCTGATGGAATGTCTTGAAATCCGTAGTCCATGCCACGCCGATGGTGGGCTGGCCCTTATATCCGTTACACCAGGTCACATAGTAACGGTCGTCGATAAAGCAGACACGCGGGTCATAACCGTACACCCATTCACCAATCTCAGGAATATCACACTGGAACTGCAACTTCTCCGGATTGATGTCCCAATGAACGGCGTCCTTGCTGAATCCCACATGGAGCGCCATCCGGCGGTTTGTATCATCACAACGGAACACTCCGGCATACCCTTCGCCGAAAGGTACTACCGCACTATTGAATATACTATTGGATGTAGGCAGCAAATCACGGGGAATGATGGGATTCGCGCTACATCTCCACATTACATTTTTACAACCTTCGGGACGTTCCTCCCACGGCATACCGGGCAACGGATTGCCCGCAATCTTCAATTCACTCATATTCTCTTTTTTGTTAGGTTAATAGTTTTTCTCTATTTCTTGTCTTCGTGCGTGAAGGGTACAAACCAAGTCATCAGGAATGCCGGAATGGCAGCCACCAGCACAAAGATGAAAAACAGTTTATAGCCCAGCCAGTCGCTGACATATCCGGACATCATACCGGGCAACATGACACCCAGGTTCATGATACCCGATGCAAAAGCATAATGCGCCATCTGATGAGGGCCGGCAGCCACCTGTTGCATCATGAACAAGGTAAGTCCCACAAAGCCGAAGCCATATCCGAAATACTCCAGCACAATGGCTCCGCCGATAAGAGGCGCACTCTGCGGTTGGAAAATGGCAAGCAGCGTGTAAGCCATAAAAGGCAGATTGAATACACAACACAAGGAGAACAAAGTCTTTTTCAATCCACGTGCGGAAATATAATATCCGCCCAGCAATGAACCGAGTACGAAAGCTGCCGCTCCGAAGGTTCCGTAATAAATGCCAATCTCCTGTTCTGTCAATCCCAAACCGCCCACATCACGACCGGCTTTCAGGAACAAAGGTACAATTTTCATCACAAACCCTTCGGCAAAACGATATAAAATAATAAAGCAGATGTAATAAACGATATGCTTTTTAGTAAAGAAGTTCCGGATGACATTCCATAACTCGGCCATACTCTGCGAAAAAGAGGTGACCGAATGGGCATGCTTGCCCGAAGGCAGCATACGGGTATGATAAAGTCCCAAAGCGAACATCACTCCTCCGAGGACAATCATAATGACCGTCCAGGAATAGAGTACCGCATCTTCGGCAGGACCTTCGTATTCATCTTTCAAGAAACCGGCCAGATAAACCAGCAGACCTGTACCGATAATCTTGGCTACGTTATAAAAAGCACCTTGCCAACCTATATACTTAGCCTGTTCCTGTGCATTCAACTCGTCCATATATACCCCGTCACAGGCCACATCGTGCGTTGCCCCGCTAAAGGCGACAATGGCGAACAAGGCGATAGTGATTGCAAAAAAGGACGGAAGATGAAGCGACAAGGCAATCAACCCGAAAGTGACTCCCGACACCATCTGGGTGAGGACGACAAAGAATTTCTTGGTACGGTACATTTCGAGTAGCGGGCTCCAAAGGGGTTTCAATGTCCAGGGAAGCATGATAAGGGAGGTCCAGAAGGCTATTTTCGCATCACTGACTCCCAGACCTTTGTACATCAGTACAGCTACCATATTGAGGACAACAAAAGGGAGCCCCATACCAAAATAAGCGGTGGGAACCCAAAAAATAGGACTACGGCGTCTGGCCGGAGTTGGGGTTTCGGTTGTTTTCATTTATATCTAAGTATTAAGGTTGTTGAATTCGGCTATAACCGAAGATAACTTCATCCCCTTTCAGAAGGAGATGAAGTTACCTTTCGGAATCTATAAACGCAATAGGACGAAGCATTTGGTAAATCAGTCAGTTATAGGAATAAAGCTCACCGCTTGTCCACCACCTTTTGCCATGACTACAGACAAGGTATCGGCTGCTGTCACCTCTTTGTCCTTAATCTGATACGAAGTAGGATTCGTTTTCCAGTCGGCATCTTCTCCATCAGCATAAATCACGGCATGGTATTTTTTATCTTTCTCCAGGAAATCCAATGGAATGGTGAGTGTACGCAACTCTTCATTCGTGGTGGCTCCCAGGAAATATTTATCTTTCGCTTTCCGCACCACAGCTACAAACTCTCCCGGTTCGCCCTGCAAGGCTTCGGACCAGTCACAGTCCGCATCAAAATCCCGGAAGAACTGGAAGGCAGGATGCCCTTCATAGTTCTCAATCATATCCGAAGCCATCTGCAACGGAGAATAAATGACAACCCAATTGGCTATCTGCTTTGCCAAGGTGGTATTCACACGGCTGTTTCCTTTATCCAAGTCATTCCACTTCTTGCGGCGTGGGGAATTGCGTGTCTTTTCATAAAGAATATCAAAAGTACCCGGTGTATAATCCATCGGACCGCCCAGCAAGCGGGTAAACGGCAATAACTCGTGATGTTCGGGGGGATTACCTTCACTCCATCCGTTCCACTCCATGCCGCGGGCGCCTTCGCGCGTCATCATATTGGGGTAAGTACGACGAATTCCTGTATCTTTGATAGGTTCGTGGACATTAACGGTTGTATGATAACCGGCGGCAGTCTGCACCACCTTGCGGTAATGGCGTACATTGAACTGTCCATGATGGCTGTGACCGCCCGGTAGTCCTCCGGCATAACCGGTCTTCACGCTGTGCACTCCCAGGTCTGCATACCATTTGTAAGCATTGTCCAGCTGGCGTTCGTAATTAAAGATATTGCCACCCGTTTCGTGGTGACCGATTATTTCAATCCCTTTCTCCTTGGCATAACGTGCCACCTCTGCCATATCGAAATCGGCATAAGGCTTGGTATAGTCAAAAGTCTGCATACCGCCCCAACTTTCCCAGCCTTCATTCCAGCCCTCGAACATCACCGCTTCTATGTTATTGGCAGCAGCAAAATCTATATATCGTTTGGCATTAGCGGTGGTAGCGCCGTGGCGTTCATCCATCGTCCACGTTTCAACCCCCAGATGCATTCCCCACCAGATACCTACGTATTTCATAGGACGTATCCAGCTCAAATCACCCTCCAGCGCACAAGGTTCATTCAGATTCAGTATCAGACCGGAGTTTATCAGACCTACCGCTCTGGGAGCTATCTGGATACTGCGCCACGGAGTAACGAAAGTTCCTCCGGCAAAACGGGCTTTTACCCCATCGGGCCAGGAGGCCAGTTCCGATTTGAAGTGACAACCTTCGGTATGCTTCAAAGTCATTTCGGGGAAATCGGTCAAAGCCGCTTCGTGAATACTGGCATATACCCCGTTATCTGTTTTGAAAGTCATCGGGGTGTTGGCATTATCCACCTTGCTGACGGGCAGGGTACGATACAGCAACTCGTAGGTTTCAAAACTGGCGGGAATAGACCATGACTTGCCATCCTGCGCCAGATTGAATGAAGTGAGCTCGTCCATCACGAACACACTGTCCACTTGGGGTACTTGATATTCATAACGAAAGCCCAGACCGTCGTCGAACACGCGGAAACGGAGGGTCAGCCGTGTATTCGCCGGATCTTTCAGGCGCACAGCCATCTCGTTATAATGGTTCCGGATAGATTTATTCTCCCCCCAAGGCTGGGTCCAGGTTTCATCCCTTTGTGGTAAACTCAGTATTTTCTATCTGAAAATCTTTGGAGAGATTGAGCCCGTCACGGCCTTCAAAGCCCATAACAGAAGGAGTGATGAACGGTTTTCCTCCTACAGAAACTCCATAGGTCATCGCTCCTGCCTCATTCAGGTTGAATACTAATTTTATATTGCCATCCGGCGATGTTAATTCCGTGGGACGGGAACATCCGCAAAACACAACTAACAAAAATAATACATAGTAACTGTATGTCTTCATACTATTAAATTGGATTAATGATACAAAATATAGAACAATTAAGTAAGGTATCACACTTATCGAAGGAGGAAAATTATTTTAAATGGGAGAAGATTACATATAATGAGAAGTATCAACAGAATAAAATAACAAACGCCGATAAAGCCCTTTTAAAGACTCTACCGGCGTAAGTTCACCTATTTAAAAATCAGAATTCCAAGTCAGCCAACTGAGGATTATGGTCGGAAAGTAAAGTCTCGTCTAGCGTATTTCACAACTCTTCACCAGAACTTGCGGAGTGACAAAGATGAAATCAATCTTTTCACAATCCTCGGCCAGGATACGGGCAAAATCATGAAAAGTATAATCAACGCCGGTCACACGGGCAGCCGTCTTATAAGCATCCTTCATCACAAACTCGTTGGTGGTGATTGTTTCGTATGCATCGCTCGCATCGGTCACATTAAAGTCGCCCGTAACCACTGCGGGACGTTCGCCTACGATCTCTTTTATCTTACGGATAATGAGCAATGCGCTTTGACGGCGGGCCTCTTCACCCACATGGTCAAAATGAGTATTGACAGCCATGAATATCTTTCCGGTAGCCTTGTCCTTAAATTTTGCCCAAGTGGCGATACGGACACAAACCGCATCCCATCCCATCATTCCTACGCTATCGGGATTTTCGGCCAACCAGAAAGTATTGGAGTCCAACACCTCATATTTGTCCTTACGATAGAAAAGCGGCGCATATTCACCTGCTGTCTTCCCGTCATCACGTCCCACACCGATACCATCGTATTCGGGCAAGCCTGCGCGAAGATCCTGAAACTGGTTATGCAAGACTTCCTGCATACCGACAATATCCAGCTCATGGTCCTTAATAAACTGGCACACACGGTCTTTCCGATATTGCCAATTGTTCAAACTGTCCTGCGGATTGTCGTAACGGATATTGAAAGTAGCCCAACGAACGTCGGTCTTCTTCTCTTCCGCACAGCCGCCCAATAACAGGACGGCTGCCAATAAAAATAGAATTTGCTTCATTTTGTTTCTTTTTATGTTCCCTAGGATACAAAGATAGCAATTTCTAGCGGAAATTATTCGGAGTATGCCACTGACCTCTATCATTCATCGTATCGGTCACATCCCACCATACACGGCTACCCTGGTTCACATTGCCCGGTTTATTGGGGTTACGGGACTCGCTGTTAGGATAGTTGATGCGTTTGATAAGCTTGCCGGACGCCACTTCTCCATTGGAATTGTTTCCATTGACCGGAGCCAGCAGATAACGCGGATAGTCGGTACGGCGCACTTCCGCCCATCCTTCATTTCCATTCGGGAAAACGGCAATCCACTTCTGAGTAATAATCTGTTCCAACTGTTCTTCCTTGCTACCACCGGCAAATGCTTTTACGCCATCCAGATGACTGATGTATTCATTGGCCTTGTCCGCATCAATTTCATAATAATCCATAGATGCCTTGATACCTTTCAAATAAAGGGCTTCGGCTGTTTCATCCACCAATGACGGCCAGCGCAATGCCGCTTCCGCTTTCAGGAACAAGCTTTCAGCATAACCCATCCAGACAATTTCACGAGCCAGATTCCACCAATAATCCTTGTTCATGGCATCAGATGACAGAATACAGCGGTTGGCAGAATATCTGTTCAGATAAGAACCGCCTACATTGGTTTCTCCATTCATCACTCCGTTGAAATCTCTCTTCAGATTCTCTGTAGGAAGCGGACTGGTAGTCAACGAATCAAACGGAGTAGGACGGAACCATAAAACTTCACAACGAGGGTCGAGATAACAGTTCTCAGAATTCTCATTGAAAGTAACGGCATCGGCTGCCGCACCTTCTTTCAAAGCCTGATTCTTATAAGCCCGTTCCATTTCTTTCGACAATACAGCATTGCCGGTCCAACTGAACAACAACGCGTAGATATTTTCATTACCGCCGGCGATATACTGACGTTTCGGAGTCTGCTTCATATTGTCATCCTGACTTTGCATCAAACCGGCAGGGTCTGTCAAAGCCGCCTTTGCCTGAGTCTGGGCCAAAGCCGGGTCTACATTGGATACACGCAAAGCAAGGCGCAAACGCAGTGTATTGGCAAAAACGACGCCATTTGTCCACATCACCCCCATAACATTTGTCATTGTCACCTAAATCATACTGACTGACAGCAGGAAGATTTTTCCTGATGCAACTCTGTTATTGCCTGATCCAACAGCTGGAAAAGGATATTATAAACTTCCTTTTGAGGTGTATAGGTCACATTTTCTTCCGGTGGCATGGCTCCCTTCACATAGTAGGCTACAGGAATATCTCCGTAAGTGTCCGTCTGCATGGACAACAAGAAAGCATAATAAATACGGGTGATATAGAATGCCGTATGGTAATAATCCTTATTGCAGAAATAGAATGTCTTGACCAACTGGCTGTATTCCGAAGTGCTGCGGTCATCATAGAAATGCTTCCAGCGGCTGGCCGACCATCCATCCGTATAAGAATAGGTAGGCGCCTGATTCACAAAGCCGCTGACATTGTTTCCCCAATAACCGGCATAGATATCATGAGTCAGATTGGTTGTTGTCTGATAATCATTGTAAGGACCTTCGTAGGTGAAGTTGGCAAAAATACTTCCGATAGCACCTTCCATCCCTTTCAAACTTGCCATGGCATGTTCCGTCAAAGTATAATCAATATCTATACCGTCGGCCGATACATTCTCCACAGTCGGGTCGTAAATCGGTGCGTAAGGATTTGTATTCAATTCCTCAAAATCATGGCATCCGGCCAAAGCCAGCAACGAACATAAGGCTACGGATTTATATAATTTGATTTTCATAATCAGTTTTTCCTTTTAATTAATTAGAAACCTAAGTTGATAGAAATACCGAAAGTACGTGTAAACGGCAACGATGCATAGTCAATGGCTTGTGAGAACATCGTAGTGTCATAGCCACCTTCGGGGCTTGTACCCGGTGTGTGCTTCATCAGATAGCACAAGTTACGTGCAACAAATGAAACATTCAGCGAGTTGACAGGAGTCTTCTTCAGCATAGATGAGGGGAATGAATAGCCGATTGACAATTCTTTCAGCTTAATGAAAGAAGCATCGTAGATGAAATCCTCAGCCTGCAATGCACCATAGTATTCTGAAGCGGACACCTGTTTTGTATTCACCTCGCCTGACTCTGTCACACCGGGGAATACCATCATATAGTTGTTTTCCTCACCACGGTTCAAGGTACGTTTAGCCAAACCGTTTCCGGTAGCCAGCATCTCGGAATAAGAGAAGATATCACCACCGAATTTCATATCAAACAGTGCGGACAGTGTAATCCCCTTATAAGTAAAGGTAGGAGATACAGACATGGTCAGCTTTGGCTGGATATTACCGATAGGTTTGTTCACATATTCGGACTCATTGGTCACAGTCATGGGCAACCCATTTTCATTTACGATAATATCACCGTTTTCATTGCGCTTATAAAGCGACGTAGCATAAATCTCGCCTAATTTGTGTCCGGCGCGTGTACCTACTTTTACAGGGAAGTTTCCGTCACCGTTAAAGAACATATAGTTCACATTTTCTTCCGGAGCCAGTTCTTTCACCTTCGATACGTTGTGAGCCATATTCACATTCAAGTCAAAAGCGAAATCCTTTGTTTCTACCAGAGTGGAATACAACATCAGTTCCACGCCTTGATTGGTTACCATACCTGCATTTACCCATTGTCCTCCACTCCAGGGAGCTGCTGCGGGTACTTTCATAATCTGGTTCTTTGTCTTGCTGTAATAATAAGTAAAATCAAATCCCAGGCGATTGTTCAAGAACTTCATATCCAGACCCGCTTCGTAAGAAGTCGCGATTTCAGGCTTCAACTGGTCGTTCATCTTCACATTGTCTTTGGTCGGGGTCAATACACCATTATCGAATTTGAAAGAGTAGGTGTTGTATAACTGATAAGGACTTGTATCCTTACCTACCTGTGCGGCAGACAGACGTGCCTTGGCAAATGTCACCCAGCTTGGCAACGGTTTGTCGATAGAGCGCAAGAAGTCCGACACTACGAAACTGAGGTTGGCAGACGGATAGAAGAAAGAATTGTTACCTGACGGAAGAGTGGATGACCAGTCGTTACGGGCTGTCAAATCCAAAGACAGATATTCCTTCCACGCCATCTGTACAGAGCCGAACACCGAGTTCATGGCACGCTTGTAGCCATCCTCACTACCGGTTCTCAACAAATTGGCCGCATTCAGCATCCAGTTACCTTTGTCCACCATATTACCTACGCCCACGCCCAAAGTTTCCGAACGCTGGTACATAAAGTTACCACCGACATTGAAGCCCAGACGGAAGTTATCAGTCAACTGACGGTCACCCATCAAAATGACTTCAGCATTTGACTCGAAGAAGTTTTCTTCACTACGGTCCATTGAATCATTCGTAATCATGGAAGTATTGGCTTCTCCATTGATACCATCCCCCGCATTGGTGCTTTGCACTCTGGTACGGTAGTAGTCAAAAGCGTATTTGGCAGATAGATGCAGCCAATCAGTGAAATTGATTTTCATGCTATAATATCCGAAAGCACGCCAACGTTCATCCGAATTCTGACGCTGATGCAATACATAATAAGGATTACGGATACTGGCAGTAGGCCCTGTCCAGTTCACATGCGCATGAGTTTCATCAGAATATTGTTTCAAGTCATCCAGACGGACGTTGTTAGGGATTCTCATCAACTGGGAAATAGCACCGTAATCACCATACAGTGGACGGTTATCGGCTTTTGTACGTGAAAGAGAAATCTTTCCGTCCATAGACACCCATTTGTTCAATTCCGTTCCTGCATTCAGGTCGGCATTCACACGGCTCAAACTTTCAGTGGGGAATACACCGTCATTATCTGAGTATCCGAAAGAAGTACGGAAATGTGATTTCTCTGTACCGTTGCTGATAGATACGTTATGCGTATGCGAGAAACCGGTATCAAAATAATCTTTCAACTTATCCCCATAGTTAGAGTAAGCGTAAGTTTCTCCGTTCCAAGCCTCTTTCATGCTTCCATCCAATACCGGGCCCCAGCTTCCGCTATCCGTTTTGTCATACACCGCAGTCTTGGCATCTTTTGTATCAATATGTCCTTGTCCGTAACGGCGTTGCATATCCAATGTCTCGCCGATAGCTGTCCAAGTGAAATTACCACTATAACGGATTCCGAAACCATCCTTCTTACTACCTTTCTTTGTCGTAATCAAGATAACGCCATTACCTGCACGTGAACCGTAAAGAGCAGCCGCATTCGGACCCTTCAAAACAGAAATACTCTCGATATCATCCGGATTAATGTCCATGGAAGCGCTACCACGGTCCACACCACCATAACGAGATGCGTCGGATGTAGTGTTGTCGCTGAAAGGAACGCCATCCACAATCCATAACGGCTGGTTGTTATCGGTAAGAGAAGAGTTACCACGAATGGTGATCTTCGTAGAGCCCCCCAGACCGGTAGCCGAGGTATTCATCTGAAGGCCTGCCACCTTGCCCTGCAAGGCACTGGTTACCGAGGGGTCACCTGTCTTGTTCAGTTCATCGCTCTTCAGTTCCTGAACCGCATAACCCAACATTTTCTTCTCACGTTTGATCCCCAAAGCGGTTACCACCACTTCGCCAATCTGCTGTGTATCTTCCTGCATGGTTACATTCAGTACATCCTTGCCATCGGGCTTCAATGTTTCCGAACGGTAACCAATGTATGAGAACACAATCTCACCATTTCCGGGAACAGACAAAGAATAGTTACCTTCAAAGTCTGTAATCGTACCGGCTGTGGGATTTCCTTTCACTTGTACGTTTACACCAATCAAGGCTTCGCCTGTCGCATCAACCACTGTTCCGGTCACTGTATGTTCCTGTCCTGTCTGCTGAGGTGTCTGAGGCTCTCCGGATGCTGAAAGATAGACAATATTATCCTCTATCTTATACGTAATTCCTTTGCCTTGCAAAGCCGCATCAAGTACAGACTGTAATGAACCGTTCTTCACATCAATGGCATTCACCGGCATTTCAGCCAGCTTGTCATCATAGAAAAACTGATAGTTAGACTGTGATTTAATGTTCTTGATCACTGCTCCAAGCGTTGTCTTGGGAGTTGAAAGAACGATTTGCGCGCGGGTCCATTGTATGGGTACAGCCACAAACAAAAGAATCAAAAGCGCCCTGAGTAATTTGGGCTTTCTCATTAATTGATGCCTTTCATAATTTATAAATTCGTTAACACTGACTTGTTTTTCTCCAGTGAAAGGGGTTCTCATTCCCCTTTCGAGAATAAAAACAGGCAGCTAAAAGAAAACACTTACTCCATCTCGTTCTTTTTTTCTAAATTTTTCTAGAAAAAAAGCAGAGGAAAGGCAAAAGTAGTGATATCATCGGACTTTGACGTATAGAAGAAAATATTTAAAAAATCAAAAAGGGGGATGTACTCTTGCAATGCTGCCAAAAGAGAACATCCCCCTCCAACCTCTCTTTACAAGAGAGAAATGCATGGTGAAACTTTTATTTCATTGTTTCGTCTTTTGAAAATGAATAAGGCAAATCACTTTCTTGTGTTCCACGCTGCATATTCGGACGGTCGGTCATCTTGAAGTCAATAGTACCGCCTTGTAACAATTCGTTATGCTTCAAATAATTCTTGGTATAAACAGTACCGTTTACACGCATTTCATCTACATATCGGTTGGTATCGCTGTTATCCGATGCGGTTATTACCAAGTTCTTTCCGTTTTCAAAATGAAGTGTCGCCTTCTTGAACAACGGAGCACCCAGAATATACTCATCCGTACCGGGACATACCGGATAGAACCCTAATGCGGAGAATACATACCATGCCGAAGTCTGACCATTGTCTTCGTCACCGCAATATCCGTCCGGACCGGCTGTATACATACGGTTCATCACCTCACGCAACCAATATTGCGCTTTCCAAGGCTGGCCTGCATAGTCATACAGATAAATCATGTGCTGGATGGGCTGGTTTCCATGTGCATAGTTACCCATGTTCATGACTGTCATTTCACGAATCTCATGAATTACCTGTCCGTAATAGCTATCATCAAAGATGGGGGGAACCGAAAAGACAGAATCAAGCATGGTAACGAACATTTCCTTACCTCCCATCAAATCAATCAATCCCTGAGGGTCATGGAATACAGACCAGGAATAATGCCAGCTGTTTCCTTCCGTAAAGTCACCTCCCCATTTCAACGGCGAGAATTCAGGAGCGAACTTGCCGTCCTTCTGCTTGCCACGCATCAATTTACTTTCCGAATCAAACAGGTTCTTATAGTTCATGGCACGTTTGGCAAAAAGTGCGATTTCCTTCTTCGGACGCTTCAACTCTTTCGCCAGCTGATAAATACACCAGTCATCGTATGCATATTCCAATGTACGGGCTGCATTCTCATGAATCTTCACATCACAAGGCACATAGCCCAGCTTGTTATAATATTCATATCCCAGACGTCCGGTAGAAGAAACTTCAGGATGTACGGCTTCCGTTCCATGAATCAGTCCTTTGTATAATGTTTCCACATCTTCCACACGTACTCCTTTCAGATAAGCATCGACCAAGATAGAAGCATGAATTATTGCCGACCATGCAACCACGATGACCGGGGCTGGCCCATTCGGGGAAGAAACCGCTTTCCTTATAAGTATTAACCAAACCTTCCTGTATCTCCTTATTTACCGAAGGATACATCAGGTTCAAGAAAGGGAACAAGCAACGGAATGTATCCCAGAAACCTGTATCCGTATACATATATCCCGGCAGCGTTTCGCCATTGTAAGGACTGTAATGAACAGGTTGTCCGTTGGCATCCAGTTCATAGAATTTACGCGGAAACAACAAGGAACGGTACAAGCAGGAATAGAAAGTGCGGTATTGATCCAATGTTCCACCTTCCACCTCTACTTTACCTAAGGCCTCATTCCAAGCCTCTTTACCTTTCTGTACCAATACTTCAAAACTGTCACCACCCAATTCCTTCAGGTTCCGAATTGCTTGTTCAGGACTGATGAATGAAGAGGCCACACGGGCATGAACTACTTCACCTTTCTTTGTCTTGAAACCGATAACGGCTCCGGTATGGAAATCAGTCTGCTCCAGTTTACCTTCTTTCAAGGTTACAGGAACACTGCCATCCGGTTTTTCAGGCTGTACATCATTAGAGAACGTAGCCTCATAAGTAAACGGCTTATCAAACTCAATAACGAAATAATTCTTGAAGTTGGCAGGAACACCACCACTGTTACGGGTAGTATAGCCCACGATTTTGTTTTCTCCGGGAATCACCTTGACAGACGAACCACGATCAAAAGCATCCACCACTACATATGAATCATTCTCAGGAAAAGTGAAACGGAACATTACGGCACGCTCTGTAGGAACCATTTCGGTTACGACATCATGTTCTGCCAAATAAACCTTATAATAATAAGGTTTTGCAATTTCAGCTTTATGAGAGAACCAGCTTGCACGCTTGTCCTCTTCAAATTCCGGTTTTCCTGTTACGGGCATGATGGAAAATTGACCATAGTCATTAATCCACGGACTGGGCTGATGGGTTTGTTTGAAACCACGGATTTTATTAGCCGTATAAACATACTGCCATCCGTCCCCATCTTTCCTGTCTGGGGAGTCCAGAAATTCATACCCCACGGCGGGATATGGCAGGATAAGTATTTCCTGTAGAGAGTTCAAAGGAAGACTGTGTACCTACCAAACGGACTCACATAGTCTGCATAATCCTTTGCCTGTACAAACAGCGTGACACACAGCGCTACAACTGATAGAAATAGTTTTTTCATGATATTGCTATTTGGGTTAAGTTATACTTTTAATTCTTCACCTGTTTTCCCCATTCCGTCGGTACGGGACTCATGGTAATCTCCATCGTTCCTCCACGTACCAGATCATCATGGGTAAAGAAAGGAACATCCAGCGGTTTTCCGTTCAACAAAACCGACTCAATATACTTATTGGTCTTCGAATTATTGTGGGTACGGATAACGAAAGTCTTGCGGTCGGGCAAATTAATCGTCACCTCCTCAAACAACGGACGTCCGATAGAATAAACCGGCTTACCGGGACATACCTGATAGAAGCCCATGGAATTCAAAATATACCAGGCAGACATCTGACCGCAATCTTCATTACCCGACAAGCCGTCAGGAGCATTGAAATACTGGTTATACAGCACACTGTCAACCAATTCCTGAGTACGCCATGGACGGTTTACATAGTTATACATATGAGTAATGTGATGACTAGGCTCATTACCATGCGCATACTGGCCTATCAGTCCTGTGATATCAGCAGAGGTAGCCTCCCCTTCCAACTGGGAAGAAACCGTAAACAAGGAGTCCAGCTTTCCTACGAAAGCATCCTCCCCACCCATCAAATTCACCAGTCCCGGGATATCATGCGGAACAAACCAAGTCCATTGCCATGCAGTACCCTCGCAATAATCATCATTACGGTGATTGGAAGAACGGGGATTGAACGGAGTACGCCATTCACCTTTACTATCCAATCCACGCATGAAACGGGTGGCAGGATCAAAATAAAATTCGTAAGCATCTGCAAAACGGGCATACTTCTCCTTGGTTTCAGTATCTCCCAAGCTGTCTGCCAGCACGGAGATACACCAGTCATCATACGCATACTCCAATGCTTTCGCTACCGATTCATTCTCACGGTCACATGGAATATAGCCAAGAGTATTCTTATAATAACGTGCTTTGGGCATAACATATGGAATCAGCCAATCGGGAGCTACAATACCGGTAGTGTCATATTCCGCTGCACGCAGACATGCCTTGTAAGCTTCCTGCACATCAAAATCGCGGTATCCCTTCACATAAGAATCGGTTACCAACGAAGCCGCATGATATCCCACCATAGTTCCGGTATAATTGGACACACAGTCCCATTTCGGAAAGATACCACCTTCCTGATGCTTCTTTATTAATGAACGGATAAACTCCGTATTCAACTGAGGATCAACAATAGTCAGTAACGGATGTAACGCACGGAAAGTATCCCACAAAGAGAAAATGGTATAAACCGGATGTTTCATGTCGGTGGTATGCACTTTCAAATCCATTCCCAAGTAACGCCCGTCTACATCTGTAAACAGATTGGGACTTAGGAAAGCATGATACATAGCCGTATAGAAAATGGCACGCTGGTCTTCATCATTGGTTTTGACTGCAATCTTTGACAAGCATTCATTCCATTTCTTCTTAGCATCGGCACGCACTCCATCAAAATTCCAACCGGACATCTCAGCCTGGAGGTTCTTATAAGCACCTTCCGCATCAACAGAAGAGATAGAGAACTTAGCCAGCACTTGTTCATCTTTCGCCGTTTCAAAATGCAAAAGCATTTTGCATACAGGAATCTGTTTGTCATTTTCCTGAACAGTATCCGTGTACAAAGTATACGTGAAGGGTTTGGAAAATACGGCATAAAAATAAAGATCCTGCCGGTATGCCCAATAGGCACTGCGTTTGCGCCCCCGCAACACAGTATCATTCACAGCCTCCACTTCCATGACCTGATTGATTTGTTGCTGAATATTATAGTCCATATCCAAGATAAATCCTGACTCCTTACTTTCCGGGAAAGTATACCGATGCATTGCCGCACGCTCTGTTGAGGTCAGTTCGGCTTTTACCCCGTATGTATCCAGGAAGACAGAACTAATATCCCGGTTCGGCATGTTCCTTTTCATGAGAAAAAGCCGATGCGAAAGGACGCTTCTTGGCTTTCATGTTCCCAAGAAATCAGTGCGTTGCACACCTACAGTCGGCATCAACAGGAAATCTCCGAAATCCGCACACCCGGTACCACTAAGACGTGTATGGGCAAAGCCATTGATCGTAGTATCTTCATAATAATATCCGGAACAAGAAATCCCAACCGTCAATACGAGTATCCGGCCCCGGCTGTATCATGCCATGAGGAACCATAGCACCCGGATGAGTATGCCCATGGCCTCCTGTACCAATAAAAGGATTGACATAATGGGTGTAATCATTCATTTCATTGCCCTCAGAATCACATGCAGTGAAACACAATAACCCTAGAAGACAGCCGCTTAAGAGCATGTTGATTTTCATAGATCTTTATTTAAAAATTATTTTGTTTCCGATGAGATAAATATATTGTTATCATCTACTTTCTTATAATTGAAAGGAATAGAGTTACGCAAAGAATTCAGCACAGACTCTATATTATCTTTCTTTTTCAGTACACCTGAATAAGTATTAGTACTGTCTACATCCGGTGAAAGGATTATCTTCACTCCATAGAACCGTTCCAATGCTGCCGCAATCTGGAAAATAGATGACTTTTCAAATGGAATCAAGTCATTATGCCAGACTATCTCCATCTTGGGATCGACCTGTTTTACTTGCATCCGCCCTGTTACCCTGTTTAAAACAGCTTTTTGTCCCGGCAACAAAGTAATTCTTCCTTTGTCCGATTTATCTTTTACCTCAACTTCACCCTCTATCAAGGTTGTTTCCGCAAAACTGTTATCCGGACGACATTTTATATTAAAAGAGGTTCCCAAGACCCTGACATCCATTGCCGGGCTTTTTACCATGAAAGGTTTCTCATGATTACGTGCTACTTCAAAATAAGCTTCTCCATCCAGATATACATGACGTTCCTTTCCTTCAAAAGCACGCGGATATTTTAAAACAGACGACTGGTTCAACCATACTTTTGTCCCGTCAGGCAACAACATCTCACGCACTTGTCCATGAGCAGCCGATGCTACCACCAATTCCTCCGCTTTATTCCGGAACCAATAGGCTAATCCCGCAGCCAGCACCATCACGCCCACTATAGCAGCTGCATAACGCAACACACTTCTAAGCTTGAACACCTCTTGTTTCTTTTGATTTTCCTGTTCCAATCTTCTACCCAACCTGCGCTCTGCCCTCACTACCAGATTTTCCTCCTCAAAGGGGAATTTACCTAACTGATAAATCTCCTCCATACGGAACAGCTCTCCGGCATTCTCATCAGATTCTTTCATCCATTCATTGATAAGAACAAAATCCTCCTCCGAGCATCGGTTTTCCAAATACCTGATAATAATATCTTCGTTAAGTTTACTCATCTTTTTCCCTATTCATATAGTAAACAATTCAACTTGTAAAAACACTTAGCAGTTTTGCTGAAAATATAATCAATGACAATAATAAATGGCTGAGACGTTCGCGCAAAAATTTCAAGGCCTTATACATATGTGCCTCTACGGTACGTAAAGAAATGCCAAGAGTATCAGCGATTTCCTTGTTTTTCATATCATGAAGATAGCTCAGTTTAAACACCTCCTTACATTTATCCGGCAATTCATTAATCGCTCCAAAAATTTCCTGACGCAATTCCTGATTCTCTATCTTTTTAATAACTTCAGCATGATCCGGCTGGTAATATTGCAATCTTCGTTCATAGATCTCTATCATTGCCGCACTGTAGTTATTCTCTATAATCTGATGCTTCAATAAATTTATAGCCTTGGTATATACAGAACGATAAAGGAAAGCTAAAATCTGCTCTCCTATGACGACTGAATCTCTCCGCCTCCACAACTCCACAAAAACATCCTGCACTACATCTTCGGCTTCTTCGGTACCGACCAGCCGTGTCGCATAGAACAACAGCTTAGGATAGCATTGACGAAAGACGACCTTATAGGTGTCATCAAGTTCCTCGTTCATATTATATAATTCACCTTTGTATGAAGGAGAGAGCCAATGTTCCAAATAACGATCCAATCATCCACTGTAGGGGCAGAAAGCTTCCGCTCATCATACAATTTTCAGGCAGATTCAAACCGCCTCTACAGCAAAACGATAACAAATATTACTTTTAACTCACCTCCTGTACAATTACAATTCTTAATAAGTTGAACCAATTATTATCTATCTATACCAAATATTTCCCGGTTCCGGACCCATTTCAAATTCTACAGTAGCACCATCCATTATTTGCCGGTGTGTGATATAGCTCTTATCGTATGGTTGCCCATTTACTTTCACCGACTGGATATAGATATTTTCACGACTTACTCCAGGGGCCAGTACTGTGAACGTTTTTCCATTATCCAGATGCATCTGTATCTCGGGGAACAACGGCGTACCAATCTCATATTCACCACTTACCGGATTGACAGGATAAAATCCCATAGCACTGAATACATACCAGGCAGACATCTGTCCACAATCCTCATTTCCACACAGTCCGGCAGGTGCATTGAAATAAAGGTCATGCATGACCTGCGCCGCATACTTCTGAGTTTTCCAAGGCTGACGTACCTTATTATACAAATAAATCACATGATGGCTAGGCTCATTACCATGAGCATACTGGCCAATCATACCTGTACTGAAAAGAGGCAAATCTGCATTACCAGCCGGGATATAAGTAAACATACTATCCAACTTTTCCGTAAAACGATCCTTACCACCAGTCAAGGCAATTAGCCCCTTAATATCCTGCTGTACAGACCAAAAGTACTGCCAACCGTTACTTTCACAAATGTGGGCAGTGTAGTCATCCGGGCTGAAATTAGGTTGGAATACTCCTTTATCATCTATCGGCTGCATGAAGCTTGACGCCGGATTGAACACATTGCGATAATTCTGAGAACGCTTGTAGAATTCGTCCGCTAATTGAGTCCTCCCCATCTTCCGGGCCATTTCGGCTATGCAATAATCATCAAAAGCATATTCTAATGTTTTGGAAAGCGACCAAATTTTCCGCATTATATTCATCCTTTATATTATAAGGTATATATCCTAACTTTTTTATACAGACCAATGCCGCGATAATCATCCAAGTTAGCAGTAGCCACACAAGCCTCCAATGCCTTCTCTGCATCAAAATCACCAATACCTTTCAAATAAGCATCGACAATAACAGGTACAGCGTGGTAGCCAATCATCATATCCGTTTCACTTCCCCAAAAATTCCATACCGGCAAACGTCCGTTCTGTTCATAAAAAGCAATGAATGATTTCACCATATCATTGACACGCTGAGGTTCCGTATAAGTAAATAACGGATGTGCGGCACGATAAGTATCCCACAATGAAAAAGTTCCATAATTCACCCAACCATCCGTCTGATGAATTTTCTTATCGGGACCATAATAAGCCCCGTCCACATCACTATAAATAGTCGGGGCAATCATTGTATGATACAATGCTGTATAAAATTAACCTTATCGTCCTTGTTATCACCTGTTACCTCTATTTTTCCCAACTGACGGTTCCAATTATCTTTAGTTTCAGCCAAATATTTATCGAAATCATTGTGAGGTGCTTCAGCCGCCATGTTTTTAGCAGCACCTTCCATGCTTACTCCCGAAAGAGCAGTACTCAGAACAATCTGCTCTCCTTTTTCCGTATCAAAATTAAAACGGGCGATATAAGCCGTACCTACACGTTTACCTTTCAAAGCAATGGCAGTAGTATCCATCTCTACCGAGGCAAACGGTTTGGAGAAACGAGTGCGGAAATACACATGCTGGCCTCTTGCCCATCCTTCGGAAAAACGATATCCCTGAATGGTGCATGGTCAATTATCTCTCAATATAAGAATCATTGGTAAAGTCCCAATTCATCGCTTTCTTCAGATTCAGAAAGACAGCCGACTCTCCTTCAGGAAACGTATAACGCTGTATACCGCAACGCTCTGTAGCAGTTAACTCCACATTGATATCATAATCTTTCAGCAACACGCGATAATAACCAGCTGAAGCCTCTTCATCCGCATGAGAGAATTTGGAATAGATGCCTAAAGGAGCTTCCGCTTCCTGATAAGGCAAAGTTACAGGCATGAAAGAGATATCATACAAGTCTCCGGCTCCCGTTCCCGACAAATGGGTATGACTGAATCCGGCAATCGTACTGTCCGGATAAAAATAACCGGAAATACGGTCCCATCCGGGCAAACCGTTATCCGGACTAAGTTGTACCATTCCGAAAGGCGCTTGCGCTCCCGGATAAGTATTGCCGGTAAAATCGGTTCCGATAAACGGATTCACCAATTGGGTATAATCGGTTGACGGCTGGGTTTGTTTATTGGACACACAGGCTCCAAATGCCACTAAAGAAATGAATAGCGCGAGAACAGGTGTTTTCATACTTAAGAGGTTTTTCATTATTACTTTGTTACAAAAATACACATTATAATAATATGAACAACCTTATTATAAAAAACACTTAGCTTTAATTCATTATTTTTTCGTATTTAAATAGTAAAGAAGGGATTCTTTCACCTTTTCATCCGAAGTTACAATCAAAAATTCACCGCCTCTTTTATCATACAGAAAGCAATAGGTCTTATAAAGAGCTATACCTGCTATCTCCTCCCAAGGGAATGTCTGTTTCAGTTCCGCCTTATCATATGTCAGCCCTTCCGGAGTTATTTCTACCCAAGTCTGCCCCGCAATACTCCGCTTATAAATCTTATTTAGTCTGACAGGCAGCATAATCAAGATATAAATAAGACACAAGAACCAAATCAGCAGCGGACTGAACAGGCTTTGCTCTTCGGGAACAATATAGTGCCCTGTACACAGTGCAATACAAATATAAATGATGAACAACAAAGAAAAACTGAAATGACGGATGTCCCACAATTTATACAAAGCATACTTTTTCAGGCTGATATTATAATCACAAACCACGACACCTGGTTCCCGTGTCAGTTTGCTTTTCGGTATGCTGAAGATACGCAATATCTGGATTCCCCGTTTCACGCCATACCCGAATAATAAAACCATCACACCAAAATTTATCAAGATCCACCACCACAATGATTCGTTTGCCAAAGCCGGTTGCCCGACAAGCACCATTGATGCAAAAGTGATACCCGCCACCAATAACAACATACTACAAATTACAGTTAAAATCCATCCTTTTGTTTTCATAATAACCTTTTTATTTTATTCCATGACGGGAAACAAAGATAAAAGATTATAGCTAGATAACAAATAAAGAGCCGTCGAATTTAAATTATTGTTTGGTTAGGAACTTAGATTTTTTTCGTATGTTTGTCGCAAATATTAATGAAAAACACATTTCTATCTATGAAAAAGAGTGATATTCTGTTCTTTTTGTTTGTAATAGCATTGTTTCTACCCTTTTTTATTAGCGATACCATTTATGAATGGTACAAATCTTTCAATGCAATCCATGGTATGGTCATGAGTTTTGTGAAGTTCGCCATTCTAGCTACTTTGGGAGAAATGCTTGGGCTTCGCATCAGCACAGGAGTGTATCACAACAAGACCTTCGATATTATCCCACGCATGGTAATCTGGGGGGTACTGGGAGTATTACTAGCTATCGCTGCATAAAAAGAAATAACAATCTTCATGTATAATGAATACCAGCCTTCCCTGCTTTTAGCCCCCTATATTGACAAATACTGGGAATTTAAAGGCAATCCGGACTATGGGATGAAAATCAACATATTGCCGGACGGTTGCACCGATTTTATCTTCACCCTTGGCGAAGTAGCTGACATAGCGGAACAAGAAAGTCTTATAATGCAACCCTACCGTTCTTATTTTGTAGGTCCCATGAGCCGATACTCCACCCTAATAACCTATGCGAAAAGCATCCATATGTTTGGTATCCGTTTTCTGCCTTGCGGTTTATTCCGCTTCATGCAATTACCATTGGAAGAACTTGGGAATCAAAGAATCAGCACTTTTGAGTCAGGAGGTATCTTCAACGACTCGCTAGCAGAAAGATTATGTGAACAACCGTACATACAGGACAAAATCAGACTGATAGAATCTTTTCTCACCCAAGCCTTATGTACTAACAACAAGATAGAAAAACAGATATCATATGCAGTAGATTGCATTAACCTTTCCAAAGGCCAACTGCCTATCCGTTCTTTAGTAGAAAATGTATGCTTGTGCCAAAGACACTTCGAGCGCAAGTTCAAACATCAGACCGGATATTCCCCTAAGGAATACAGCCGGATTATCAAATTCAAGAATGCAGTGGATTTACTGCGTTCCACCTCTTCCAACCAACTCTTCTCTGTTGCCATTGAGGCCGGATACTATGACACAGCCCATTTGAGCAAGGAAATAAAAGCCTTATCAGGCAATACACCCGGTTCCTTTTTATCCTTACCGGTTACGGAAGAAACCACATTAACATATCTGAAACTATAAAAGTCGTTTTTTTACAACGAAGCCATCCTGGCGTTTCTTACTTTTGTACCGTATCAAATACTAAAAAGAAACAATGGAATCACTTAAAGAAAAAGCAAAAGCTTTGCTTCAACAATGTGAAGTAGTCACACTAACTTCCATCAATAAAGAAGGGTATCCCCGGCCGGTTCCCTTGAGTAAAATCAAAACGGAAGGATTAACAACCATCTGGTTTGCAACAGGAAACAGTTCGGCAAAGACAAAGGATTTCCGCTCTAATCCGAAAGCCGGCATATGTTTCTACAAAGAGGGAAACAGCGTGGCCATGACCGGAGAAGTGGAAGTTGTATCAGACACTGGCACCAAGAAAGAGTTATGGCAAGACTGGTTTATCCATCATTTTCCTAAAGGACCGGAAGACCCCGAATATATCCTGCTGAAGTTCCGGGGAAACCATGCCACCATTTGGATTGACGGCCAGTTTGTTCACAGAAAAGTCTAAGTTTCCACCTCTTATCCTTGGATTTTTTCACATTTTATTTTTCATACACGTCTGTCATCCTTGAAACATCTTATTATATATGGATGTTTTAAGAATGACAGACAGGCATGAAAGGAATTCAAGACATCAGCTCCAGACCATCCGTCTACAAAATTCATCTCTTCCCTACCCTACCTTTCCAATACTTTCCCTACCTTTGTGCCATAAGTACGTATGACAAATACCAATATGGAACAACAACAATCATCTTATAAAGAAAAAGAACGTATAGACCTTCACGAGCCGCGACGCTTCAAAGTTATCATTTTCAATGACGACTTTACTACAATGGAATTTGTTGTAAAGATATTAACTACCGTTTTTTTCAAATCAACGATGGAAGCAGAAGCTTTGATGATGCAAGTACACAAAAGTGAATCGGCCGTAATAGGCATCTATACGTATGATATCGCCCGGTCAAAAGTACAAAAAGCCACCCGTATGGCTCGTGAAGAGGGTTTCCCTCTCCGACTCACGGTTACACCGGAAGAAGAATAAAAAATCAAGAATAAGATATGGATATACCAAATACCGATTCGGTGAACTACGCTTTCGCTTCTGCGCAGAGCCAAGCGATGCAATATCGGCATGAATTTATCACGCCCGAACACTTATTGAGCGCATTGCTGGAACAAGTTCCTTTTCAAAAAGCATTGGCAGAGTGTTTTTGTACCCCGGAAGAACTGTCCCAGTCCATTTCCGAATATCTGTCGAAAGAAGTGGAACGAGTTCCTCAAGAAATAGAATATGAGTTGGAAATTTCAGGTCAACTCTCCGAGCTGCTGCAATATGCCTATATGACAATCAGCCATTCAAGCGCAGAAGAAATGGATGTTCCTCATCTGGTACAAGGAATGCTTCAACTGGAAGATTCATGGGCCGGCTATCTGCTAAAAGAAACAGTGGGAGAAGATATGCCGGAGTTTCTCAGCTCCCTCATTTCAAATTACGAGCACATGAATCAGTTTCAAGAGGAAACTTCCTCTGAGCAAGAGAAAAGCGAACCTTGGCGCAACTACGTCACCTGCCTCAATGAAGGTCTGCAAGACCGGAATCCGCTTATAGGCCGGAATGTGGAATTGGAACGCACCATTCAAGTTCTCTGCCGCAAAGAAAAGAACAACCCTCTGCACGTGGGTGAACCGGGAGTGGGAAAAACCGCACTGGTCTACGGACTGGCTGCACGTATAGAAGCAGGCAATGTTCCCGAACGCCTCACAGGTTGTCGTATCTACGAACTGGATTTAGGCAACTTATTGGCCGGTACACAATATCGGGGTGAATTCGAGAAAAGGCTGAAAGCCATTATGGAAGGAATACGGAAAGAAGGACACGCCATTGTATATATAGATGAAATACATAACCTGATAGGCGCCGGACGGACGGGAGACGGTTCGATGGATGCCTCTAATATGCTCAAGCCTTATTTGGAAGGAGGAGAGATCCGGTTTATCGGTTCCACTACTTACGAAGAATTCAACCGCTATTTTTCACGTAGCAGAGGATTGGTACGGCGTTTCCAACAGATTGACATACAGGAACCCGGAATCGAAGAAACTATCCACATAGTAGAAGGATTAAAAGAAAGGTACGAAACGTTCCATGGAGTAGTTTATGAAGAAGGAGTGATAGCATATGCCGTCACAGCTGCCGCACGGTATATCAGCGACCGTTTTTTGCCCGACAAGGCCATCGACCTGGTGGACGAAGCCGGGGCTTATCGTGAAATCCACCCCACAGATACAGAAACACAAACGGTGGACAAAGCATTGATAACCGATATACTGGCACGTATCTGTAAAGTGGATGTACTCGCCATGAAGGAAGAGGACAATGCCACATTAGAAACCTTGCATGAACGCATCAGTGCAAAGATATACGGTCAGGAAGAAGCTGTCTGCCAAGTGGTGGAAGCCGTACAAATGGCCAAAGCCGGGCTACAGGACGAAAACAAACCACTGGCCAGCCTTCTCTTCGTTGGCCCCACCGGAGTAGGAAAGACGGAAGTGGCCAAAGTATTGGCCTCCGAACTAGGTATAGCCCTGCAACGCTTTGACATGAGCGAATATACGGAAAAGCATACAGTGGCCAAACTCATCGGCTCACCTGCCGGATATATAGGTTATGAAGACGGCGGACTGCTGACAGATGCTATCCGCAAAACTCCCAACTGTGTGTTACTGCTTGACGAAATAGAAAAAGCGCATCCTGATATATTCAATATCCTGCTGCAAGTCATGGACTATGCCGTACTGACGGATAACAAAGGACGGAAAGCGGACTGCCGCCATGTTATACTTATCATGACCTCCAATGCCGGAGCACAATTCGCGCACCAAGCCTCTATAGGTTTCAGCGGACAAATTACTGCCGGAGAGGCAATGTTGAAACAGGTTAAGAAAACTTTCAAACCTGAATTCATCAACCGGTTGTCTGCAACAGTCGTCTTCCATGATATGGATTACGGAATGGCTTCTCTCATCCTGAACAAAAAACTCAACGAACTGAAAAACAAACTGTCTGCACGTCATGTAGGAATGGAACTCAGCCCGGAAGCCTATAAGCATCTGCTGAAACTAGGTTTCACCAAAGAATATGGTGCCAGGGAAATGGACAGGATAATTACTTCGCAGCTGAAGCCACTGCTTATGCGTGAAATCCTATTCGGAGCATTAAAAACAGGAGGTAAAGTAAGAGTGACAGCAGGAAACGGAGAATTGAGCTTGCAAGTACTCAAAGAGTAATACCTTTAAATGAATCGGCAACTTCTCCGCAGAGGCAGAGATACGGAGAAGTTCCTACAGAAGATATTATATGAATCCAATAAATAAAAAACAATATGGTCTTTCAACTAACTCAAAAACTTGTTTTTCCCGACCCTCACTATGGCGAACCGGACGGACTATTGGCAGTGGGCGGCGACCTCTCCGTAGACCGTCTCCTCCTTGCCTATTCCAATGGCATATTCCCTTGGTATGCTTTCCGTGAAAAACAGATACAATGGTGGTGTCCCCTGAAACGGTTTGTGATTTTCCCTAACGAGATTCACATTTCTCACTCCATGCGTACTTTTATGAACAAAGAACAATATGGAGTCAGTTTTAACCAGGCATTCCATGAAGTGATTCAAACCTGCGGCAATCTGCGGATGGAAGAAACGGGAGCATGGTTGGGCAAAGATATCATGAAAGCCTACATCCGCCTGCATGAGCAAGGTTTCGCGACCAGCGTGGAAGTATGGGAAGAATCTTGTCTGGTCGGCGGACTCTATGGAGTCACTTTGGGAAAGTGTTTTTTCGGCGAAAGCATGTTTTCTCTAGTCCCCAATGCATCGAAACTGGCGCTTATCTATCTGGCACAAACATTTCAGGAGTTGGGAGGAACCTTGATTGATTGTCAGTTTGAAACCCCACACTTAAAGTCAATGGGTGGAAGGTATATAGACTATGAGGAGTATATGAGGTATGTGCAGGAACCTCTTGAATCTCTGTAAAGTCTTTGTTTACCGATTTTGATTATCAAATCATCAGTCAAAAATAAAATATAGGATACAAAGCTGAGATTATCAAATATATTTGCTAGCTTTGTTTTCGACATTACAAACAGAGCTATTTACCCAACTCAAAAACAAACATGAAAAAGATATTCTACTGTTTTTTACTACTTACCTTCTTTGTCTTGTCTTGCTCCAAAGAAGAGGCCGATATGGATGGTAGCCAAAATAAAGAAACAGAAAATAAAGAGATCAAAATTATATTAGAAGCAGAAACAAGTTCTCAAAACATATTTGCTCCTATTGTATTCTACCAATCTTTTGATTTTGGTAAAGATGCACCTTGTCTAAGCGAAGTGTATGATTCCATAGTGTGGAAATCATCTCATTCCCCAAATAGCTTTAAAGTATTCAGTCATTCAAATTATGCCAGATATGTGGAAACAACATTTTTTCAAATGGGCACATGTTTATTATTCACCCGGCACATACAAGACTTATCTGCTAGGTTACAAAAACAATGAAATAATCTATAGTAGTGATACAATATCCATTGATATCACAAATAAAAAAGATTTCCTTGCTTTCAATTGGAAAGACGTAACCGACTCCGATTTTTACCAC